>Ga0209056_10000637_pt1 | contig 38814 bp, 36 predicted proteins | sample GraSoiAngelo_114_FD_185876 | JGI IMG/M metagenome (GOLD analysis project Ga0209056, IMG submission 185876) | Grasslands soil microbial communities from the Angelo Coastal Reserve, California, USA - 14_0903_13_40cm (SPAdes) (version 2) | ecosystem: Environmental > Terrestrial > Soil > Grasslands... | reverse complement strand
CGATATACGTGAAGAACGTCAACCTCCTCTCAGAACAGAACTACGTCGTAACAGAAATTGTGAACCTGCTCCACAAACGGATTGTCATACGCTCAGACCAATCCATCCGTCTCCCCGAGAGAGAAGCGGAAGGCTACATACGCAAACTCGTACCTGCAGAGGCGGAAGTTACAGCGATCAATTTTGATCCGAGCCTCGGCGAAGTTGTCGTAGAGGCGAAGAAACCCGGCGTCGCGATAGGCAAGGAAGCGTCTGTCCTTCAGCAAGTCGTTAAGGAGACCAGATGGCGCCCAAGGATTCTGCGAGCACCTCCGTTACACTCCAAGATTATCGCTAGCACACGTCACATACTCCACACCGAGAGCGAGGAGCGCAGTCGAATCCTACGAGATGTGGGAGAGAGAATCTTCCGCCCAACCTTCACCAAGGCAGGCTACGTCCGTCTAGTGACTCTCGGATCATTCCACGAAGTTGGACGATCTGCGATGCTCATCCAGGCCGGAGCCAGTACAGTCCTGATGGATTGCGGAATAAATCCCGGCGCGCAAGACCCGTCTTCAGCTTATCCTCGGTTCGACACTGACGAGTTTGATCTTGAGAAGCTCGACGCTGTCGTGATATCTCACGCGCATCTAGACCATTGTGGAATACTACCCTTCCTCTACAAGTATGGCTATGACGGTCCAATCTACTGTTCAGAGCCTACGCAGGTACTCATGACCCTACACCAGCTCGACTACCTCGACGTTCACAGCAGAGAAGGAGAACACTCGCCCTTCGACCAGAAGGACGTCAGAGAAGTCGTGACGCATACGATCCCATTGAGATACAATGTTGTAACTGATGTAGCTCCGGACATCAAGCTGACACTGCACAACGCGGGACACATCCTTGGCAGCTCTATCGTACATCTTCACATTGGCGAGGGCCTCCATAACATCGTCTACAGCGCCGACTTCAAGTTTGGAAGAACAATGATGCTCGACCCGGCAATGGCGCAGTTCCCACGCGCGGAGACCCTGATCATCGAAAGCACCTATGGAGGTCCAGACGACATAATGCCGGACCGTGAAGGCGTTGAAGGCAGACTCGTCAGCATAGTCAACGAAACTGTCGAGAAGAACGGGAAGGTCCTCATTCCCGTCCCAGCAGTTGGACGAGCCCAAGAAATAATGCTGGTCCTAGACGCGTACATGCGAAACGGTGCGCTGCGCGAATTACCCGTCTATATTGAAGGGATGGTAAACGAGGCGACGGCGATACACACAGCATTTCCCGAATATCTTGTAAGAGACATCAAAGAACAAATTCTCCATCAAGATCTGAACCCCTTCCAGTCTGAATACTTCCATCCAGTCACGCACCCGGGCGATAGAGACGAAATAGTCGCCGGTGGACCCTGTGTCATAATAGCTACATCTGGAATGCTTGAGGGCGGACCCGCTATCGACTATTTCAGGAGACTAGCCCCTGATCCGAGAAACACGCTAGCTTACGTTAGCTACCAAGTCGAGGGAACTCTCGGCAACAGAATCAAGAACGGATTGAAAGAAGTATCACTTTTCGGTCCCGACGGTAAGATAGAGATGGTGAAGTGCGACATGCGGGTCGAATCGATCGAAGGATTCTCAGGCCATTCAGACCGCAACCAGCTTCTAGGTTTCATAAAACGAATGATGCCCAAACCTACGAGAATTATTGTAAATCATGGAGAGAGAAGAAAATCTGACCTGTTTGCTCAGAACGTCAACCGCATCTTCGGAATAAAAACAGTCGTGCCTGATGTTCTAGAATCGCTTAGACTTCGCTAGTTGCTTCCTGGCAGAGTCTCTTTCTGCACTGAGACCGCAGGAATAGCAGTTTCAGAGCTCGCGGTTTCCCTGCGCCAGATCTTGACTCCAGGCGGAGTGATTACAATACGCTCCTCTCCAAGCCGGGCGATGTCGCCACCGATCGACTTTACGTGATCCGTCAGTTCCGTTATCGCGAGCTTAGTCTCATCAACGCTCTTCCGAGCTAAGGGGGTAATCCGGACAATTAGGATGTTTCCTGTCCGAATCTCTGTCTTGATGGCTTCAACATCATCCAGTTCCTGCAATGGAAGCGCTTTCACGTAGAGAGGAGAGTGCGCCATATGGAAACATCAAATCATGATACGATGATATTTCTCAAAACTGCTGGCAGAACGACTTTAAACTTTGCCTGACCAAATTCGAGACAAATCGTCAACTTCCAGAATGCGAGGACGCCTGGGCCTTTATCGTCTCCCACACGACATCCCCAACGTAGTGGATATTCACAATCACCTTTCCCTTCTTGGTAGCAGCCAACGTTTCGGAGCCCAGAAGCGACCTCCCAACCGACAAGAACTTACCGTGCTTCTCGTCGACGATGACGACTAGCTCTTTCTCACGAAAAGTGCCCTCGACTTTTCTGATACCTGGTGCCATGATATCCGCTCCGCCAACCACATGAGGAACTGCCCCCATGTCTACGGTAACTCGTGGCATCTTTTCCAAAGCAACCGTATTCGTCAAGACTGGCACAAACTGTCCCTCCCTCTTGAAAGCGACTGGGACCCCATCGACAAAAATGACTTCCGAACTCTTCACCATCTCCGTCTCCACGCGGGATTTACGGGACAGATGTTCGAAACCAGGAATCTTGTTCAAATCTTCGATGAGAGGTTTGGAATCCCGATCTTTCAAGATAGTTCTATTTGTCAAATCAATTCGATTTCGTCCACGACAATCTTTAAAAGTGTACCAACGCCCGGACACTCACTTCCCCAGTTGAATATCGAATGTCTGATGTTGCTGCAAAGATTTTCGAAGAAAGCCTAAACAAGGTAGTACTTGTTCAGCTCAAAGGAGGCCGCAGCGTTAGGGGAAGATTATACAGCTTCGACCAGCACATGAATCTCGTGCTGGAGGAAGCTGAAGACGTCACCAACTCTGATTCCACCAAGAAGCTTGGTACAATCATCGTTCGGGGAGACAATGTGGTCTTAGTGTCACCACCTCCCAAACGGTGACTGAAAGCCACGGATTTTCGAGTAACCAGAATGGAACGTGCCCCATTGCAGACTAGAGAAATGATTCGCGTCTCTTCTTCTTACAAAGGTTAATTAGAATCTCGGCGAACGTGCCGACAAATTACGCCAAGTGAAGCCTGTTTGATTCGCTCGGTAGCAATATTGTTTCTCATCCTGTCTGCCGCTCCGGCGGCTATCCCTTCGGTTTCGCAAGGAGATCCGGGCGTTCTAGCCCCAGCGAATCCGAGCACAAATGCACCGTTGAATGATCCGAAGAACGGTACATTGACTGCTTTCAACTATACTTACTCCCAGGCCAATCTCTACACGAACTCGTCATCCCCAGCTCCAATCGTAACACCCTCAACGAGTGCCACCGGCACCAGTTTCGTCTGGAAGAACACAGTAACGGAAACGAGTACCAACACAACCCTTCCGGGAAGCGGATTCCTGTTCAATGTGACAGGTGCCGCAGCCGCTGGGAAGAAGACAGTAGAATGGAATATCACAATTCCAAAACCTGACTGTCCAGGTTGCACGAACGTAAGCGTCAACTTCGATTTCAATGGAACCCTAATCAAAGCGTCTAACGCAAGCTACACGCTTTCCCTCTTCGCCCCGAACAGCACAACCCCGTTCCCAGCTCCTAGGTCAGTCACCTTCACGACCCCCGGACCTTTCCCATCGTCGGGCACAAATGGTTGTCCTGAGATCTTCTGCATTGACGTCACCCCCTACATAGGCTACCATCTGAACCTGACATTCGCATTCGCTTGGAACACCACGACAGGCGCGGGAATGAACGCGTTCGTTGGCGAGATCGCCGTTGCTTCCATCGGGAGCTTCAACCCGTCAGTAAGCAACTACATGCAACAGGACTCAAATCCGGCTATTATCGATCATTCGACCAAGCTTTTCCCGCTCAACTACAACAATAGTCTGACCGTCCGGCTTCGGCCGTCGAACCAGAATGTGACTGCAGCCTGGTGGAGAAATGTGGTGATTGGCATTTACTATCCATCAGGGTATAAGATCAAACAGATCTTCCAGAATGGTACTGAGATATTTCCGGCTTTCACGCTGAATCCGAAAGAGGTTCCGTTCGAAACTCAGAACTGTGTTCTAGCTACAAACTGTGACGAATCCCTCATCTCATTGAACATGACAGACTTCGCCACAACTCAACCAGTAAACGTTCACGATTCCACAATCACTATCCTCTCGACGACGCCGAACACCATATCCCCACCAATCTCAACACTCTCAGGCGGAGTAGCGACTCAATTCTTCACATCCGGCGACACTATCGGCATCAAGGTGGTGAACAAGCCCTCAATTGTGAATTCGTCGGCCTCACTGCAATCAGGATACGTCAGCATAACGTTCCAACCTTTTCTCCCCACCATTGCAACCTTCACCTCGCCACTTACCGCGACTGGCGGAGTCTACAACTTTACTCTACCATCCAGTTGCGGGCCTAACAACGCGTATTGCCAAGGCCCCATAACCGTCAATGCGGTGTTCAGCAGTTTCTTTGACTTGGGAAACTCGACTACATCATTTCGGATCGGCCAGTTACAAGTAAGTCTCACCGGTACAGGAGGAAGTAACTCTCTCACCATTAGTGGGACCCTTTCCTATGGAAATGGTACTGCGGCTCCTGGAGTCAACGCCACTCTCTTTGCGATCGATCATGGCACTCCTGTAAGCACGCCCACTCCTCCGAACAACCAGACTAACCCTTCGACGAGTCGTCTCTACATTGCCAACGTGAGCCTGGTGAATGGCGTCTTTACCCAAGGTCAATCTCTTATGCTGTTATTCACGATAGTAAATCCCAACGCGACACAGCAGTTCAACGCGACTTTGACCATTCAGCATGAATGGCCAGGCCCGCAAGCACACAACATGAGCGTCACATTCGCGCTCAAACCCTCAGATCTCCTGAGCGACTTGCCGTTCAATTCCAACCAAGCGCAGACCTACGAGACCATCATCTCATTCAACGGGGCCGGGGTCCAGGTACAGCTGGAAAACCTCAGAACAGCGCCGAATTCGTGGACTCAGACGATGAGCGCTGGCACGAGCCCTGTCCTACCTAACGCGCCACACGCCGGACTTTTCAATCTAACATTGAGCAGCATGATAAGCAACCGGACTCTATCCTCTCCAAGCGTCATACTCTCCCCGACCTACGCGTATGTTAGTCAATCATTCGCGCCAAGCAGATATCTCTACGCGTCTCCAACTTTCCAGACTGGGACGAACCCCCCAGGAGCTTTTTCCCAAACAATTAGCACGCCCCGCGGCCTTCTCGGAGCACAGAATCTGACAGTCTTCATTCTCGCCAGAGATGCTACTGGAGTAGTCGTAATGAACATCCTGCCTAGTTCCATCTTCACACAATCGACAACCCTAATCCCGAGCGCGGATTCTATCGGACCAGTTGCAAAAGACAGCACGGCTACGGCCACTCTTCATCTCGCGAGTAACTCGACGCTCAGCAACGGAATCACCGAAGTGATCACTGTCAACCTCGTTCTGCAAGGAAACGGGCTCGCACCTTATCCCGCCGCCTCCAGGGCAGGCGTCACTATCGTCCCGGGACAAACAACGACAATACAGCTCTCATTCACCGTCCCATCAAATGTCGGATCATACACTCTCACATTTACTTCTCCGGAGTACGGACGAGTCTTGACAAGCCAAACCCTTCAAGTAACAATCCTTCAGACCAACCTGCAGATTCTGATCCCAGCAGCGATAGGCGTAGTCGCCGCGATAATCGTCCTAGGCTTCTACCTAGTAAGAAGACAACCAGACGAGGAAAAAGTCGAAGAGACAACTAGAACGAAGCCCGCAAGTGAAAAAACGAGACCTGGTGGAGTCAGGACCTCACCCGCAAAATCCTTAACTCGAACCCAAGACCCTAGAAGGTCGTAATCTAGATGGAAGCGGGTCCTGAAGAAGCCGCACCGGAAGCGCCGTCGCAAGAACCACCTGCACGGGAGCGAAATCCGGGCGGGTTGTTCTACGAATGCATCAATTGTGGATCTAGACTCACCGCTGATCAGTTGGCGATGACCCCCGAGATAAAGTGCCCCTTCTGCGGCTACAGGATTCTAAGGAAAGTTAGGCCGCCCATCGTCAAGCACGTAAAGGCCCGATAGGCAGGGATTCTGTTCATTCAGCTGCCTCCTATCGTTGCTCCCGTAAAGAATTATACTGATTCTTGAACGATTCACCGACGACAAAAGATTTGGAGCAGCCGACCCCTCAGCTAAGAGACAAACACAGGCTGCTCTCTGAACTCGCTAGGCGCAGAGGCTTCTTCTGGGGCTCCTTCGAAATATACGGGGGCGTAAGCGGTTTCATCGACCTAGGCCCCCTGGGAACCGGTCTGAAGCGTGAAATCGAAAATACTTGGAGAGAGTTCTTCCTCAGGCGCCATGGATTCGTCGAGATATCGACTCCAATCATAACCCCAGAACGAGTCCTCGAAGCATCGGGACACGTCCAGAATTTCAAGGATCCAATGACAGAGTGCACAAACTGTCACCGAAGGTTCCGAGCCGACCAACTCATCAAGGAGAGCACGAAGACCGAGACCGAGGGTCTAGACCTAGAACGGCTATCTGTTCTCTTGAAGCAGGTAAAATGTCCTGAGTGTGGGGGAATCCTCGGACCTCCCCAATACTTCGTCACCATGTTCAAGACAAACATCGGCCCATATGGAGAAGACCCAGCCTATACTCGACCCGAAGCAGCGCAGGGAATATTCGTCGACTTCCACCGAGTGCTCGAAGTGATGAGAGAAAAATTCCCTTTGGGAATCGCCCAGGTCGGGACAGTGTTACGAAACGAAATTTCACCCCGCCAAGGACCCATACGACTACGCGAATTCACCATAATGGACTTCGAGATTTTCTTCGATCCTGAAAAACCAGAATGCCCCTACCTTGACGAGGTGAAAGCTGACAGGCTCTTCATCGTAACAGAGGATACCAGAAAGAAGGGAAGAACCGAAACCACTAGAATCACGACAGCTGAAGCTCTCGAGAAACGGCTTGTCAAATCCCCGTGGATGGCATATTTCATGGCCCAGTCCACAAGATTCCTTTCACAGTTAGGGATTGACCAACACAGTCAACGATTCTTTGAGAAACTATCTACTGAAAGAGCGCATTATTCTGCTCAGACTTTCGATCATGAAGTGAAACTTGACAGATGGGATTGGGTAGAAGTAGCCGGGTTCGCCTACAGAACGGATTTCGACCTTCGCAGTCACATGCAAGCCACCGGGATAGATCTACGAGTTTTCAAGGCGTATGATTCTCCGATTGAGAAGAAAATCCGAACCACCAGACCGAACCACGAAAAGATGCGCCAACGATTCGGAGCAGATGCTGGAAGAATCATCAGCCTCCTAGCAAAGGAGGACTTACCTCTAATCCTCCAGGGTAAGAGACCCGGCGATTCGATCAAGATTGATGCTAATGATATCCCGGTCGACTTTTTCGACATAAAAGAGGAGACAGTCAAGGAAGCTGGAGCAAAATTCCTTCCTCACGTCGTTGAACCCAGCTTCGGAGTAGAGAGACTAGTCTATTCCACGCTGGAACATAATCTCAGGATGAAGGGAGAAAGACTGATTTTGAGCCTACCTTTCGGGATCGCCCCAACACAAGCCGTCGTCTATCCCCTTGTTAACAAGAATGGACTCGTGGAAAAAGCCCAGAGTGTCCATCGAAGCCTACTGCATGGCGGCCTTCGGGTCGAGTATGACGATGCGGGGTCCATCGGGCGAAGGTATGCGCGGGCTGATGAAGCGGGGATACCGCTCGGAATTACCGTCGACTATGACACTATGAAGGACGGTTCCGTCACACTCCGGGATCGAGACTCGTGGAACCAGATAAGGGTCCAAATCAACGACCTCAAGTCAACAATCGACTCCATTGTCAGCAGCGGGTTCCCCGCCAAAACTGGCTAGGCGTACTGCAACTAGTTTTTATGGGAATGTCGCCTCTTCGTACCAATAGACCTCCCCGGTGATGATGTTGACCTTTCCAGTCGAAACCGAAGCTAGCATTAGACGTAGAATCCTTGACATTTGTCGGGATCAGACGAGGAACGTTGTCGAGATAACGCGAGAGCTTGCTCTGATGACTGATAGCGTTGGCGATGGCAAGAGCAGAGATGCGAAGGATCATTACCAGAACATGGTCAAGATTCTGGACAATTTCGAAGGCACCAAGCGGAAACTACTAGAAGAGGTTGCTTCATTCGGGGCCCTCTTGAGCAATCGGGAGGACTTCATCCGACTCATCTTCCGGGTAGGCGAAGTAGCCGACTACGCTCAGGGAATAGGCTATCGACTGACCGCGGTTATCGATCGCAGCTGGAAGGTCGATAAGAGATACACTAAACGACTATCCGAGCTCATCGGACTCGTTCTCGAAGAGATGTCGAAGATTCGCGAGACTATGATGTCTCTTGGATTCAACCCGACAAAAGCTATGGAGCTCTCGAAGGGCGTTGAGGAGACAGAAAGGAAGGTCGACACCGCTTACCGCTCGTTGGACTTGGAAGTGCTGGACGAGAAAATTCCTCTGCGCACACTCCTGTTGATCAGGGATCTCAGTGCGCATATGGAGAATATGGCGGATCTCGGGGTAGACGTTGTGGACCTAATCCGAGTCATCGCTCTAACCGCCTAGCAAGGCCATGAAGACGCCCTCGGCTCAGGATCAAGCCGAACTTATTGGGACGAGGCTCATAATCTGGGATTACAAATCAGGTCTCGGCATATACAGATCAGGATTCTTCGGAAAACCAGTAGGCATCCCCAAGCCAAAACCTGACCAGGACTTTGAAGTCCCACTTCTATTAGATCTGATGGAGGGACTTTACTTGCTCGAACACAAAAGGATCGGCGTCATCGACGGACGTACCAAGAAACCGGTTGGAAAGAGTGTCCTGCTAAAGGCTGCTCGGGATACCTATCGAGGCTTCAGCGCCGCCTACCAAGTGTACAAGGATTTGAGGGAGAAAGGCTACGTCGTCACTCCAGGAATCAAGTTCGGAGCCGACTTCGCCGTCTACGAACACGGCCCAGGAATAGACCACGCACCATTCATCGTCTCTGTTGAGACTCCTGAATCAGTGATGGGACCTTTCGAGGTGGTCCGAGCTGGAAGACTTGCTACGACCGTGAGAAAACACTTCATAATTGCGATTCCGGATACGAAGTCTGGAAAGATCCGGTATCTGGTGTTTCAATGGTTCAAAGCGTGAAGAACAGCTTGTCTGTACTAGAGCGTAAGCTCCTCTAATCCACGCGGGTAATGAGTAATGAAGTCCACTCCTTTCTTAGTAATCACAACCGTGTCGGAGTGTCGGAATCCCGCGTAGCCAGGAAAGTACAGACCTGGTTCACAGGAGAACACCATTCCTTCGCGCATGACTGTGCGGTCCCCCGGATCGAGCCAGGGTGGTTCATGGCCATCCAGACCGATTCCGTGGCCCGTGTGATGTCTATGCGCATCCATGAGTCCAGAGCCTTCAATAGATTTGCGAGCTGCCTCGTCAACCCTGTTGCAGGTTATTCCCGGACGGAACTCTTTGAGAGCTGCGTCCTGGGCTTTCAGCATCGCTTCAAAGTAACGCTTGGCTCTAGAATTAGGTTTTCCAACAATTACGGTACGTTCAAGCTCGCTCGTGTAGCCTCCCACTTCTACTCCCGCTTCTGAAACAAGAACATCTCCTCTCCGAATCTTGTTCCTGGTGTAGACTGCATGAGGAATCGCAGAGTTCGCACCTACTTGTCCACGGAACCCAACGACTAGTGGAGACAGGGCTATTTTCAATTGGAGGTAGGATTGTCCGAGTTTCTTCACCATTCTGTCGAGTGCATCGTAGCTAGATTTCACAGCTACCAAGGCATCGTGAAGACCAGCGTGAGTATTTTCGAGCAAGATATCGTGCGCTACCTCTGACCATTTCGCGCTCTCCCGTAGGAGTCGTATTTCCTGTCTAGATTTGATGAGCCGTAATTTGTCCACAATGTCTCGTCCATCAATGAACTTCGCCCGACGCATTAGGTCCCTCAATGCAAGTCCTCGATACCCATAGCCTCCAGCCGCTCCCTCTACGGAATCTGTCGCTATCTTGGAAGAGGCAAATCCTTTTTGCGCCATGAACCTTGCAAAGACCCTCATAGGGTGTATCTTCCCGGGATAATCAGGATAGGTCAGGACCTCGTCGGCCAGCGGGCATTCCTCCCGAACATGGTCATACTCTAGATGTGGAGCCATGAAGAAGGGCGGCTTCTCATTGGGAATGACCGCCGCAAGAGGGCGTTCCGTCGAAATGTGCGCGAAGCCTGTTGTGTATAGGATTCTCGTTGAGTTGGTCAGATAGAGAGCGTCTATCCTGTTTCTTCGGAGCTGGTTCTGAATCTTCGCGATTCGGTTTTTGTGTTCCTCGGTGCTGATCTTCAGCTCATTGGGAGCCATAAGCTAGGGTTGGCGGCTTCAACCTGTTAATAACAAGTAAACAGTACGCGGAAAAAAAAGAGGCGGCAGGCTGGAGAAAAACCAGCCTAGTCGATCCTTATCTGTTTCGGTTTGTTCCCAGGGCTCTTGCGTGTGAGGACCAGTTCCAGAACTCCGTTCTTGTAGCTCGCCTTCGACGTATCAGGGTCTACTTCAACGGGAAGTTCCAGAGACTTGTAGTAGCGCCTCTTGTCTGTGTCAACCTTCAATACGAGGTTCCGTCCATCGCATTCTAGTGCAATGTCTGACTTCTCTACGCCTGGAAGTTCAGCGACAACCTTGACAGTGTCTGACTGAACCATTGCGTCGACTAGAGGTTCACGTTCCTCTTTGACGTCGAGGCTTGGCTTAGCGGTTCCAAAAGGTCCTCCCTTGAGTGATGGCTTCACGTTGCCGAATTCTCTGACTATTGGTTTGCCGTCTGGTCCCATGCTGAACGAGTAGCCGTAGACAAAGGGTCCCATCTCTCTGACAGTTCCCCCGTCGGGCAGTTTTCTCTCCCTGACCAGATCCTTCGGGAGTTCGAGGCCGCGGAACATTTCTTCGAAGTTCTTGTCGAAATCGTCGAACCAGCCTGTCAATGGGGATCGGAAGCGTCGCTTGAACCATTCTGGGAAGAATTCATTGTCTTCCAATCGATTTCACCTCCTTGCGCCTATAATCGTCGAGGGTCTTGCGCGTCTTCTCCAAGAATGCAATGAACTCCGGTAGGACCGTCTTGCCAAGCTGACTTAGCTCGAAGGTTCCTTCCACCGGTTCATTGACAATCCCTGCTTCTGATAACGCTGTGAGGTTGTGATAGACGAGTTTGGGGTTGATTCTCGCCCGAAACTCTCTCTTGAGAGATGATTTCTGAAGCAATGGCGCTAGCATTCTCATCCGAGTCTCGTTCACCAGTAGCTCTATGGTGCGTAGTGTTTGTTGTAGGGTCCGCTCTAGCGTGTCCTCGAACCATCCAAGCGTCTCGATCTGTAGCTTTCCGGTACCTAGGGCTCCGGGGGCCTCTTCCTCAATTAGATCTGGAGCGATCTCCTCAGGCGAGAGAATCAAGGATCGACCGTTCTGTGATTGGCTGACGAGCCGGATACTATTCCAGACCGACTCTTCTGGAAGACTAGCAGAGCAGAATACGACGATGATCTCATCTTTCTTGACTCCGCAAACATCCGCGCGTATGGTCGAAAGGTTCCCGTCTCCCTCAAGGGAAGGGTCTAGATATGTGTCGAATCCTTTGCTGAGCAGCGTCCTCGATGCTATGTATTTTTGGAAGACCTCGAGCTCCTTGTCGCTGGCTGAGTCGCCGAACTTGTTGCTGAAAGTCCCGTAGTCTAGCGCGGAACGTGGTTCAACCCTCTGCGCCGCATCTTCGTTCGAAAGTCTTAGGTTCGTTGCGCTAACCCTCTTCTGTTACCCAGAGTAACAGAGGGGACAGATAAATGTTACCTGAAGTAACTCGTTCACTGCCAGTAACACTAGTAGACTGATACTCTTGTCACGCCATGGATCCTGAGAAGCTTAGGTATGATCTCGCCAGGGACGGCTTTGTCTCCAATCAAGACGAGCTTAGGCTCAGGGGTCAATTCCGGATCGTCGACCAGAGCCTGTCGAATGCTAATTCCCAGCTCCGAAAATAATTGAGAGGCTCCAGCGATGATTCCCGCTTTGTGAGGGTCTTCAACAATAATTTCCACCACGCCGAGCCCCAGCTGCTTCGCGACCCCTTTCAGCGATAACCCGGCGGATCGCAGATTTGAAAAAAGCGATCTAAGCTCTGGGTTAGTCTCTACCATTCTTATTGTCTCGTCGACGGTGCGCCTATCGACCCCCGCGGACTTTGCGATTCTCACTATGGGGACCTCGATATCATTCAGGTAGACCTCATTTCCTCTGAGCCCCAAACCGTTTTCAAGGAGGATGCGTACGACCCTCAACCTCTCAGGGTGTCCCTCCATCATGGCCTGTATCTTGGTCCACATTATTCGCTAAACGCTCTTGTACAGAACTGTACTGGTAAGCTTAAAATGTTACCTGGATGAACATACATAGACGCTTCATTTGCAGACGCTCGCCACAAGGGACATCACGAGGATTAGTCTCTCTCAGGAAGAAATTCCGACTCGCTGGTACAATATTCAGGCAGATCTTACCGAGCCCCTACCTCCACCACTCGACCCCGGGACCAGACAACCCGTTAATCCCGCCTCCTTGGAGAGAATCTTCGCAAAAGAACTGATTCGCCAAGAAATCAGCTCCGAACAGACCATCACCATCCCGGAAACGGTTCTGGACGCCTATATCCGTATAGGAAGACCAACACCCCTGGTACGCGCGAGGAGACTTGAGAAATTTCTCAAAACCCCTGCCAAGATCTTCTACAAAGCCGAATATCTTAGCCCTACAGGAAGCCACAAGCCCAACACTGCCCTGGCTCAAGCCTATTACAACAGTCAGCAAGGGACTCAGAGATTAGTTACCGAATCCGGGGCCGGTCAGTGGGGATCAGCACTCGCACTCGCCTCCTCCATCTTCAACCTAAAGTGTCGGGTCTACATGGTCCGAGTCAGCTACGACCAGAAGCCCGGGCGAAGAACGATGATGGAAACGTATGGCGCAGAAGTCTTACCTTCACCCAGCAAGGAAACAAAATTCGGAAAATCCCTCCTCGACCAGAATCAAGACCATCCTGGAACACTTGGAATAGCCATCAGCGAAGCGTTGGAGGACACTGTGACTCACGAAGACTCTCGGTATTGTCTGGGCTCGGTATTGAACCACGTCCTATTGCACCAATCGATCATCGGACTTGAGGCCAAGAAACAGTTCGAAAGCATCGACATCAAGCCGGACATCATCGCAGGATGCATCGGAGGAGGATCGAACTTCGCCGGGTTCGCCTATCCTTTCATAATAGACAAGCTGAGAGGCAAATCTGACACAGGGTTTGTCGCCTGCGAACCAAAGGCCGTCCCCTCAACAACTCGAGGAACATACACCTACGACTTTGGGGACACGGCAGAAATGACTCCACTCCTGAAGATGTACACGGTCGGCCACAAGTATGTCTCACCGCCCATCCACTCTGGAGGCCTCCGATATCACGGAAAAGCACCTTCACTCTGCTACCTCATCAACAAGGGACACGTGAGGTCCGTAGCCTATCATCAGACGGAGGTGTTCCAAGCGGCGAGAACGTTCGCCCAAACTGAGGGTATGATCCCCGCCCCAGAGACTGCGCATTGCATCAAATACGTCATTGACGAAGCAATAAGATGCAAGGAATCAAACGAACAAAAAGTCATAGCCTTCAACAATTGCGGACACGGCCTCTTGGACCTCAAAGCATACGAAGACTTTCAAGCAGGCAGACTTGTGGACTACGAACCTGCCAGTATTCAAGTCGAATCCTACGTTCAATGAGAGGCAATTCCAGGACAGAGTCGTTGAGCTAATCTCAATCGAGAGGCGTCCCGAGGACGCGCTCGAACTCCTCTCCAAACACTATCGCGTTGACATGCCTGCTCTTAGAATCGGACTTCCCCGCGGGGAGAAGAGAGCGTTAGGCTGCTATGTACATCGGGAAAAGACGATCTACATATCGAGCCAAGAGTATCTCTACGACCCTTACGTGCTGATTCACGAATTCTACCACCACTTGAGAAATGTCGGAGGGAAACACCGCGGCACGGAAAGACACGCAAAAGAGTTCGCCCTGTCATTTCTCAAGACAACATAAGCCTAGCTCCCTATCGATTAAGGATGCACGTAGGCTACTGGTTTCCCGCTTCAGGTCCAAAGTGTGTTTGGCAGCGTTTTCTCCGGAATATGCGCGATATGCTTGGTCGCGTAGACTTCGCCACAGTGCGGGCAGCGCAGGCTGCGCCGCCACATTCTGTAGACCAGCCTTAACGCGATGTAACTCATGAGAAAGACGATGACTCCGAAAACCGCGGCGTCAGCGTTGATGATGAAAATGAAATAGTGGAAGTCGACCATTTGTTAGGCGTCCCCCGGGCCGGCGTGAGAATGCTGTGGATATCCGTGTGGACTCTGTCTGGAATCCATAGGCTATATTGGCCCGCAGGTGGTATAAACCTACCTCGGATAGAAAATGCACAATTCTTCTATCGTTCATCGCGTGGTTCTGAAAAACGGAAAGAAAAGCTTACGGTATGTTGCTTGGAGTTGCAGCCTGTTGGGGCTGAAGAATCTCATCCGCGTGAGTGATCTTGACCAGACCCTTCAGCAATAGTCTATTCGTCATCTTCGCGCAGATGTCACAGTCTTTGCCAGGACAATAGCCCTTCAGGAAATTCTCGCACTTCCACCGATAATTTTCGATCTCCACTGTGGACATAAAATAGAGCCTTTCTTCGCATTGTTCCTTTCCCCGAATTGACTAAAGTATCGCGTAACTCGTCGGCAAAATTCGAAGTAACAATCAGGAGGACCGGCGCCATCCTTCCTTGTAGATCTCTCGTTGATCAGGAACCGCATGATCTCGCTCGATCCCCCGCCAATCATCATGAATCTGGCATCACGAAAATAGCGTTCGATGGGCAGATCCTTAGTGTACCCTATTCCTCCATGGACCTGCAAAGCTTGATGCGTTATCTCGAATGCAGATTCCGTGGCGAAAAGCTTCGCTATGGCACCCTCAAGTCGAGCCAACTTTCCCTCATCAAGTAACCGAGTGGCCTTGAGGATGAGTAGTCGGGCTGCCTCAAGTTTGACCAGCATGTCTGACAGCTTGAAACTGACCCCTTCGAACTCCTTGATTGGCCGGCCGAACTGCTCCCTCTTCGAGGAGTAGTCGACGGCAGATTCAAAAGCTGAGCGAGCAATCCCTAACATCCCCGCTGCGACAGCGGGCCTTTCTCGATCAAGTTCATCGAGCAATATGGGGAACCCTCGGTGAAGCCCCCCAATTAGGTTCTCCCCAGGAACTTTCACGTTTCGAAATCTAAGATGCACCACGTTTGCACCGTGCATTCCAAGCAGACCATACGTCTTCACTATTTGCACTCCGTTCGTCTCCCTTGGAACAACTATGGCGCTCACCCCAGATCTAGGAGGCTTTGTAGGGTCCGTAACCGCGAAAACAAACAGGAAATCGGCAACCCCGCCGTTAGTAATGAAACGCTTCTGTCCAGTGACGACAAAATTTCCCGATCTCCGTTCTGCGCGCGTTTTGATAGAAACAGCGTCGGACCCAGCTCTAGGCTCAGTTAAAGCCAGTGCACCGACCTTATCGCCCGCGAGCACTGGACGTAGAAACTCATCCTTCTGCGCTCTAGTTGCAAAATAGGCGAGAGGAGCGGCGTACAATGCTCCGGACGCCAAACGCGCCATTTCGGTAGCCGCGCTCACCGCAGAGACCTCTTCGGCGACAATCACTTCAAAGCTCCAATTCAGTCCCCCACCGCCATAGGTCTTCGAAAAGGCGGCGCCAAGGAGATGCTGCTCTCCGAGTTTCCGAAGTATGTCGCGGGGAACATCCCCTCTTCGACTTTCTCAGCTATCGGGGCAACGTGTTCTTTCGCGAAACGGTGAACCTTCTGTCTGAATTCGGCTTCAGGAACTGACTCGAAAATGTTCATACTACGTAACCGAAGGTCGGGCTGGAACGGACGGAAGCGTTCCTATCGGTCCCTCATAGGTTAGGCGTACTGTGTAGGCGCGATCACTAGAGGTTTAGGTCTGGTGATAAAAGCTAAGGTCTCTTGGAAGACAGGTCGGTATGCGATGCCATACATTATCAGTCCATCTTTTCCTTCGTAGTCAAGTCTCCGCAACACACCCTCCAGTTTAACCCCGGGTTTCAAGTCCTGAAGCTTCGCATCCACAAACAACACTTTGTTCTGGTCGAGCAGTTCGAAGTTTGACGTGAATCTCCTCTTGAGAGGTAGCTTGGATACGCTCTTCAATCGAGCAATCAGCGGGTATCGCTTTACCTCCATTGACCCGGTGCACTCGGAATCAAGACACTTCTCCCTAGCCGGGTAGTAGATTCGTTCGCATCCATTGCATAGGCTGAGCGTGAAAGCCTTGCCATTTACAGGCTCCACATCCCCGACAAGCCTCGGGATCTCAAGCCTCTGCTTTATCCTAGACAGACGGGCCTTAATCAGGTCTTGATAGGTTTCTATCCGTATCGTTGTCTTGCGCTTCACGTAGTCCTCGACGGTTGGTGTGAGCCCCCTCTTTTCCTCTATGCCATCTTGAACCTCGAACCAAGTCGCGTTGGAATAAGCTCCCGAACCATAGGAGACCGCTAGAACTTGATCTCCGGGTTTCGAATTGTCGAAAACGGATGCGAGAGAGATCAGCGTTGAGGCTGCGTAGGTGTTTCCCGTGTCCAAGACTTTCAGCCAAGGCTTGACCTTCTTCTCGATGTCTTGCTCGGTAAGCCTCATTCTTTCTGCTATTGATTCGTCATCGACGTAAGGAATCTTGTCCTCAGTGAGGGCGGTGCAAGTCTTCATTGGTAGGTATCCGGATGGTTGATGAAAGGTTATTGCATCAAACTCAGATAGGGAAAGATCGGGATGTTTGCGGAACAGGTTGGCGATGGCGCCGATGACATGTGATTTGTACGCTTCGACTGTGGTGCGGCCGAAATGCGAAGGCACTGCTGCCTGGTCGCGTCTCCAAAAATCCATGAATAGACTCGAAAAGGGAGCGATATCCTCAATAGTTGCTATGAGGTCTGTCCTGCCAAGTACGTAGGCTCCTGCCCCGGCCCCGCAGGAATATTCTAGAGGGTCGCCTCGTTCGGCTTGAGCGACATCTGCACCTATGGCGAGACCGTACTTGATGCGACCACTTCGGATTTCTGAATCTATGAACCCGACTCCTTGCATGCCCGAATTGCAGGCTCCCTCTAGATCCGCGACGAAAACGTTCTGTCCCATTCCGATGAAAGACGCGACGTGACGCGCAATCGTTCCAACAGCATAAGGCTTCGATTCGGAGCCTGCGGTGACACTTCCAATTTCTTCCGGGTCGATTCCGGCCATTCTGACCGCGTTCTCAGCCGCCTCGGTAGCTATTGTGATCGTATCCTCGGTGTGGCCTGCTAAAGCTTTCTCCCTGAGAAGCAGCCCGTGTCTAACCTTCTCGATGACCCTTTCTAGTTCCTTGCCTCGCTTTCTCTCTCGCTCTCTTACGATCTTCTCTGTCTCAATCCGCTCCCATGGGATGTACACGCCATAGCCGACAATCCCTACACCTCTATGACTCATCTGAAATACCAGAGAACGATCTTTCTATGAACGGCGAATCTCGCCGACCACCATATTTAAGGCTAGCCGGACTGCAGTCTTGCCCGAACGCTCTCAAGCGATTATCCTCTCAATCGACGTCGCAAGGAGGCAGTGAAGGAACGATTCCGCCAGCCCTATGGAACTTTGCTCCAACTGAACCAGTTACAGACGACTTTTGCGCTCCAAGAGGAATCGAGAACCAGAAATCGCTCCAGGATGGTAGATGCCTTTCCGGGTCAGCCCTCTAGTCGCTCCAGCAGCAGTGATAACTGTCCTTCTCATATCCCAGATGGGACTCATACAACTCCATAATCCCACTCCGTTGACTGACAGGAAATCCAAGCTTCCTTTCACCCCGGTGAGCGGCACCCAGCCCACTCTGGTAGTGCTCGTAGGGTTCTCCGACAAGACAAACAGCACATCTCCAACTCGGATAGCGGGGACGCTTTCTACTATGAACAACTATTACGCGGAAGACTCGTACGGAATCGTCTCGTTTGCGACGACGCTGAGTCCGTCCGTAACCGCCCCATGGTATTCGCTACAGCAGACTATGGAGTACTACAGCACTAACACTGCATCAATTGACAATCAACTAGTCACAGACTCACTTCAGGCTGCGTACAAGGCTGGAGTGAACTTTCATGATTACAAGTATGCGATAATAGTTCATGCCGGAAACGATGAGGCGATGCCCCCGCATTCATCTACGGACATTCACTCATTTACCATTCCGGGCTACGTTTTCAATCCCTCTCCCTTAGACTCATTCCAGATCTCGACCTCGGTGGTCTCGGAGTCCGACCCCGTTGGGGTCTACGCTCACGAAGCTGGGCATCTTCAGGGCTTGCCAGATCTCTATGACCTGACGCAGCAGATAGACCCTGTCAACAACTTTGTTGGTTACTGGGAAATCATGGCTCTTGGAGAATGGAACCCAAACAATGGGAATCCTTTACAGCCATCACCGGGAACATTCCCTTCACAACATTCTTCGTGGTCAAAGATCAAGCTGGGATGGATCTCTAACTCAAGCATGCGAATAGTCTACCCAGGCAATTTGACCACTCTAGCCGTCCAAAATCTGGAACTTCCCACTTCTGGCATACACGCGGTCAAGATCCCAATCAGTGTGAACTCCGATGGATCTCTGTCATACTACCTGCTAGAGATGAGAGCAAAACTCGGAACCTACGATCAGTACCTCCCATTCCCGTCGGACTACCCAGGGGCTGGTCTTCTAATCTACAAGGTAAACGAAAGCATCTCAGGCGGTCACGGCAATCTGAGACTCATCGACGCCCATCCGGGTGGTGACCTTAGCGACGCAGCGTTTGGACCTTGTTCCTCACCTTGCGTCAGCAACAACACCTTCTCAGACCCTACCAACTTCGTCAAGATCATTGTGACCGCCACGAACTCTATCGCTTACACGATAATCGTCGACAGGACCAGCTCTCCCCTCCTGCTTCTTCAGGTTAACACTCCCGCCTCTGGAATGCTCATCTCAATTGACGGTGCGAACCTGACCTCAGACAGGTCCAACGAATTACGGCTACCTGTACACTACGGGCCTCACGAGGTCTACATCCAATCCCAGATACCCCTCTCCTTAGGCTCCACGACAATCCAAGTGGGATTGACGAACTCATTCGCTGCATGGAATGACGGGAGTACGGCTAATCCGCGTTGGGTTTCCGTCGTTACGGACACTGTCATTACCGCAACTTATCGAGTAACCGTAGAGCCATCATTCGCGACGGCCGCAACAGCCGCGATTCTCCTTGCAGTAGTTGCCACAGGAATAACGCTGAACCGCAGACGAAGTAAGAATAAGACTCATCCTACGGCGTCTTCTGCGCCTCTTGGACTGCCCAGCTCACCGGCCGTCAGCGAGAGTTCCCAATCACTCCCACGGAATGACGGTCTTGGCAAAGACGCCGTAAAGAGTGACCACGAGCCCAATCAAGCTCATCCCTAGTCCAGCAAAATTCATTCCTCCATCCCTCGCCACCAGCGTACTGACGGAACTCGCAATTAGAGTTGCCGATAAAAGCACCTGTTTTGAAGTGCTGGAACCCCTATTGTCAAAACCGAAATAGTAAGTCGTCGAGGCGTTCAAGGAGATTCGAATGCTAGAGTTTGAAACAGTCTGGTTGAAGAGGCATCCCCTTTGTTGCGAATCAAGCATACAGCTTTGGAACGCCCCTTCTGGAAAGAACTTGAACTGGATCGAAGATGGCACTCCTGATTGGGTGGACACAGTCAGATTAACGAGCAGTTCGTTTTCTCTCCCTGGAAAAACGGTGACGGTAACGTTAGTCTCGGACAGAGAATCCGAGCTCACTGGGATTGGCTTGGAACTGACAACCATCTGGGCCGACTGAAGTGGAACCGCGTGAAAATTGGGAATCATGGAGTACGCCAAAAGTCCAACGATTAAGAGAAATGACCCGGCGAGGACTAGACCAAATTTCATCCGATCTCAGCGATCCTCCATGTCTCGGAGTCTCTTGAACTCCTTTAGTCCGCTGAGCCTATGGCGCATGATGCTGTTCTCCAGTTCTGCTTGGAGCAGCGCGAAAATGTCACGATGAATACTTACAAAGTCTGAGTCTGTCTGAATTCTCGGGCGTTCTATTTTGACGCCTACAATGCTCTTGACTCTTGCCGGACGTGCTGAAAGGACAAGTATGCGGTCGGCCAGTTCAATCGCCTCGGGAAGGTTGTGAGTTACAAGAAGGAACGTCTTCCGGGTCTCATCGTGAATCTCAGCAACTTCGGCCCTCAGGGCCTCTGCAGTGAACTCGTCGATAGCGCTGAACGCCTCATCCATCAACACCACTTCCGGATCTATGGCGAGTGCGCGAGCGATGCCGACTCGTTGTTTCATTCCTCCCGAGAGTTGTTTTGGAAAGAGATTCTCCGACCCCTTGAGCCCAACCATCTCCAGGAGATCCATTGCAACCTCTGCCCTCTCCTTTTTCGGCCGCCCTTGGACCTCAAGTCCGAATTCAACATTCTGAATTACTGTCCTCCAAGGGAGTAGGGCAAAGGTCTGGAAGACCATGCTGATCTTTGAGTGAGGTGCGGTAAGAAGATCACCCCTAAAACGAATCTGGCCGGAGGAAGGGTGATCAAGTCCGGCGATCATCCTCAAGAGAGTCGACTTGCCGCACCCGCTCGGTCCCACAATGCACAGGAATTCTCCTTCATTCACGTGAAACGAGATATCCTTCAGCGCCGTTACGATTTGAGGTGGGTCTTCGTAGACCTTTGTCACGTTCGACAGCTCTACGTGCAAGCCTCACCGCCACCTCTTGATGCGATTCTCAAACCTCTCAAAGAAGGCTCTGTCTATTGCAATCGTGATGAGACCAACCGTCATTATTGCGGCCAAACCATAAGTCAACGAATGAGCTGAGCTTCCTAGGCTAGAAGAGATGAAGGTGCCAATCCCAGCAACGCTCGCGATAACCTCGACCGCAAGCAACACGTTCCAACTGAACTCGAAGGATAAACGAAGACCCGTGACAAGGTTGGGAAAGATTGATGGAAGGATCATTTTCGTGAAAGTCTGAACTCTTCCGGCTTTGAATACTGAAGCGACGTGGAAGTAATCGCCAGGTATTTCTTTCACCCCTTGTCGGATCGTAAAATAAACCGGGAAAAAGGCACTGAAAGCGGAGATTGCAACGGCGGCAACATTTCCTCGGCCGATTACTGTAACCAAGAGCGTTAGAATCGCAAGATCAGGCAGAGCACCCACGAGCATGATGATCGGTGTGATCGCCTGGTCAAGTTGACTCCGCATTCCCACAAGCAGAGCTAAAGGGAATACCAAGACCAGCGCCAACGAGACTCCCGTCGTAACGTTGGCAAAACTTTGGCCGACGTGCGCCAAGAAGAATGGCGTTCCTGCGAGTTGAATGAGAGCTAAGAAAACGTCGTGCAGTGCCGGGAGCTGGGTGCTTGACACGAGGCCGGAGAGGGAGACCGACTCCCAGAGGGCGAAGATCGCGACTAGCAACACTGCCCAAGCTGGTGGCCGGAATTTTCTTACTCTCTTCTCTTGTACTCGATGAAAAGACTTTGAGCCGAACATACGAGACAGAAGCCCATAACTCCGAGACATCGCAAGTCGGTCGTCAGAACTAATTAGCTTTAGACGAAAATTAGGTAAAATGCTACGCTGAGAGCGAGCTCTACTCTACGGACCTGCCCGGAACTGTTACCGGTTAGAAGGAAAGATTGTTGCCAGAGGTTAGCGCGATTGACTCAGTTAAGTCCAAACTTTGGTAGCGTAAAGTCGGGACCTAGCTGTGCATAACCGTGCATATCGGTGTGCGTAATGCTCAGGGACGCCATGACTTGGCGTATTTTTGCTGGACCTTTGTCAAAGAGTCAATTCTCTTCCCGAATGCCTCCAGTCGCCAGCGTGCAATCTGCAAGTCCAGCTCTTCTGGAACTCGAATCACCTTCGACTCGAGTTTAGAACCTTCTCGCAGAAGATATTCAGCTGACAAAGCCTGACCTGCGAAGCTCATATCCATGACCTCCGCCGGATGCCCGTCAGCCGCCGCCAGGTTGACGAGTCGACCGTCTGACAGGAGATAGAGTCGCTTCCCAGACTTCAATCTGTACTCGGTGACTTCTGTTCTAACCTTTTTCCGCGCAACCGCTATCCTCTCAAGGTCCCTTACCCTCACCTCCACGTCATAGTGCCCCACGTTACAGAGAATCGCCTTGTCCTTCATCAAACCCATATGAGCAGCAGTGACGACGCCGGTGTTGCCCGTTGCGGTGATGAAGAGATCCCCTATTTTGGCAGCCTCCGCCATCGGCATTACGTCAAAGCCTTCCATCAGTGCTTCCAGAGCTCGCACTGGGTCTACTTCGGTCACGATTACCCGTGACCCCATTCCTTTGGCTCTCAGTGCAACGCCTCGTCCGACCCAGCCAAACCCAGCGACAACTACACTCTTGCCTGCCAAGAGGAGGTTTGTCGCGCGCATGACGCCCTCAAGCGCCGACTGTCCAGTCCCGTATCTGCTGTCAAAGAGAAACTTGGTAAGAGCATCATTTACGGCTATGACTGGAAAATTCAGACGCCCGTCCTTCTCCATTGCCCTCAACCGAGTGACCCCCGTCGTGGTTTCTTCACAAGCCCCAATGATCTTCTCAACGAACCGTTTGCCTTTCAGATGGGCTGCAATAGAGAGCTCAGCACCATCATCGATCAGGATGTCGGGCTTTAGTCCAAGAACTCGGTCTAAGTTGGCTTTGTGTTCGCTATCAGTGACGCCCCGCCAGGCATACACGTGAACTCCAGTTTCGGATAGTGCTGCTGCCACATCGTCTTGAGTCGAAAGAGGATTACTTCCCGTGATAGCGACTTCCGCCCCTGCGCTTAGGAAAACCCCACTAAGAACCGCCGTCTTGGCTTCTAGGTGGAGACACATTCCGACTCGGTGTCCCTTGAAGACCTTGGTCGCGGCGAATCTTCGGGAAATTCTTGCAAGCACTGGCATGTTCGCCTGCGCCCATGCAAGTTTGGCACGGCCAGACGGAGCGAGCGCGGAATCTCTAACCAAGCTCAAGACTCGTTCAAGATCGAGAGCCCAATATTCCAATTATATATGGTCTAGCGTACAGATATTCCAATCGGAATGCTCAGCCCTCGCGCGCTTGCAACTAGTCAAGAGATGATGGGACAGAAGTCCTGCGTCTCGGCTAGAACAGCTTCAAACCCTTTGCGACCGCCGCCATGTATAATAAGGAAAGGGGACATGCTACGTTGAAACTCACCGGGAGTATTCGAGAATAGGTGTCTGAAAAGGGATTCAGGGCGAAGTTCAAAGACTCTGATGTCGCGGTCACGTTCAGGGACCTTATTCTCCTACCCGGATGGACTGAAGTCGAACCTAACCAAGTCCAATTATCTACTCAAGTTTCCCTGAAACATTCAATCAACATCCCACTAGTTTCTAGTCCGATGGACACCGTTACAGAGAGCGAGATGGCCATAGGATTGGCTCGGCTGGGTGGACTAGGAGTTATTCATCGAAATTGTACCGCCGAAGAGGAATTGGAGATGGCGAAGAAAGTGAAGAGGGCAGAGTCCCTGGTCATCAAGGAAGTCATCACAATTAGTCCTGACTCAACCGTGAAGTATGCAACAGAGCTAATGCAGAAACACAACATTTCAGGACTACCGGTCGTCCAGGGAGAACACCTCGTCGGCATACTGACAGGACGAGACGTTCGTTTTGCGGATTCGAGTCTTCTCACAAGCGACGTAATGACGAAGAAGGTGATCACTGCTCCCGCAGACACCAACATCGAAGGCGCGAAGGAGATTCTTCACAAGCATCGCGTGGAAAAACTTCCGCTCATCGACAAGGAAGGCCGATTGAAGGGTCTCATGACCATAAAGGACATTCTCCAGCGGGGACGGTTTCCAAATGCCGCGCGGGACGAGAACGGCCAGCTCCTCTGCGGGGCCGCGGTCTCACCATTCGACCTCAAGCGAGCGAAGAAACTTAGCGAGGTCGCTGACATCCTCGTCATAGACGTTGCTCACTTCCACAACGCAAACGTGTTCAGTTCGATGAAGAAGATGTTGGAAGAAGTCGACACTGACGTTGTGGTGGGCAGCATTGGAACCTACCAGGCTGCTGAAGACATTCTGACCAAACTCGACGGAGTAGCAGGTTTCAGAGTGGGAATCGGATCAGGCTCCATCTGCACGACAATGGAGGCAACGAAGGCCGGGTCCCCGACTGTGTTCGCAACCGCCCAGGTCGCGGATGCTCTCCGCACATACGGGTCAAAGCTACCGATAATCGCCGACGGAGGAATCAGAGGTCCAGGTGACGCGGCGATTGCACTGTCACTGGGAGCTTCCGCAGTGATGATGGGCAATATTTTCGCCCGCTCTAAGGAAGCACCAGGCACTCTGATAACTATCGGGGGAAGATACTACAAACAATATCGAGGAATGGGAAGCCCATCTGCCATGGCCAAGAGATTCTCGTCCGACCGATACGCTCAACCCTCAAAGGGCTTACCTGAGGGGGTCGAGGGTTGGGTTCCGTACAAGGGTGAGCTCAGCGTAGTGGTGCAGGAGATGGTCGCAGGGCTACAAGCATCCATGGGATATGCTGGGGCAAGAACGATTCCCGAACTCTGGGAAAAGTCTAAGCTCGCGGGCATTACCAATTCCGGGGCTGAAGAAGCAAGACCACACGATGTATTGCTCCCATCTGAGTCTCCGGAAAGGGTCTAGGAGACCACTTTTCCTCCGATTATTGTCTGGACTACCTTTGTTTCTCGCAGGGATTCGAGACTGGACTCGTAGGGATCTCTGTCTAACACAACCATGTCGGCGACATTTCCCACACCCAAGGTGCCTCTGAAGTTTTCAGAGAAAGACGCGTAAGCAGAGTTCTTTGTATAAGCTACCAGAGCTTCACCCACCGTTAGTCTCTCCTTTTTGTCGAGACCAGGCCGTGCCACCGCCGACCAAATCCCCTCGAACGGATTGGGATCCTCCACGGGACAGTCTGACCCGGCAGCGAGCATGATTCCCGCTCTGCTCATTGAGGCGAAAGGGTAGAGTTCAGGGAGCCGTTCGGGCCCCAGCCGATCGTTCGCCCATTGGTCCGAGTACACGAATCTTGGCTGTATGGATGCGATTATCCCTAGTCTTCGCATTTCCTTTATCGACGCTTCACTCATAATCGATGCATGTTCAATCCGATGTCGGAGCTGTCTACAACCTTCTGGCCCAAAGGTGTCCCCGAGGTTTTGGACTGCGAGGTCTACAGCTTTATCTCCGATAGCATGGATGCAAAGTTGGAATCCGGATTTTTTCGCTTTCGACGCTATCTCGGACAGTTCTTCTTGACTCACGACGAGCATGCCGCTTGAGGATGGGTCGTCGCGGTATGGCTCGTTTAAGGCGGCCGTGCGAGCTCCCAAGGATCCGTCAAGGTACAACTTCACTCCTCCGACGTGAAAAGAATCTCCGTTTTTCTCACTTGAGAGTTCTAAGGGTGCAAGACTATCCACAAGCTTTGCTGGGATGATGGCGTAGATAGATTGCGGAATCTTCTGTTCCTGTTTCAACTCTCGCAAAGAATTCAGCTCGGCTAAACTGCTGATGATACAGTGTAATGATGTCAAGCCGAGCCTTGCAAGCTTCCTAGAGGCGTAGACCAAGGCCTTCTTGGTCTCGTCCATCGACTCTGGGACGACCTTCTCAACGAGTTCTATGGCAGTCTCCTTTAGGACCCCGTTGGGCGTTCCTTGTGGATCCATGACAATCTGTCCTCCTGAGGGATTCGCGGAGAGGTCGTCGATTCCCGCGACAGAAAGAGCGGCTGAGTTGGCAACCGCTACATGGCCGCAGGTTCGCTTGAGGAAGACGGGGTTTGAAGTTGCAAGATCTAGATCGTCTTTTGTAGGGTAGCGGTGCTCCCGAAGCTTCTCATCGTCCCATCCCCTGCCTAGGACCCAGGCGTCTCGAGATCTAGTGCTGCTCCAATTTGCGACTCGCCTCTTGATTTCCTCAATAGATCGCGAACGAGAGAGATTGAGAGTGCGAAGAAACATTCCGTAATTTAGGAGATGAATGTGCGAGTCTGAGAATCCAGGTAACACAGTCCGGCCGCGGAGGTCGAATATTCGCGTGGTCTTCGACTTGAGTTTGAGGATCTCATGATTCGAGCCAAGATCGGCGACCATACCATTCCGAACCGCCATCGCTTCGAAACGTCTGCGGGATTCCGGCTCCGGGTAGATCCAACCATTGTAAAGGATGAGGTCGGGAACAGGCAAGATTATCGTCTCTAGCCCGTTGATCGAGATTTCAGCATTGGGCTCGCAACGTGCCTTATGTCCGGCAGATATTTCTCCAAAAGGGCTGGTTTGTGTTGCGGGAAAAATTTTTGTAAATTCCAGGAAGGACCCCTTCGCCGGCCGAAACGTTTTCGAGCGTGATTTCCGGTTTTTCGCGCAGAACAGCCGAATCAGCCATTTTCAATGTGGTCATTTACGGGATGATGCAAGCGTGAACTAGGCATGATATGGAACCCCCTTCCCAGATTGGTTATCTGGGGCTGATTCCGGGCGATTTTGAGATCAGAAAAAAACTCCTAAACTTCATGGTTGACGAATCAAGGGCCGATCTTGAGGAACGATTTTCTCGGAAGAATGAGAGTTCAGCAATCCAACTTGAAGCTCATGAACGGCTGACCCTTTTTGAAAGCGAGTCATTGACTGGAAAAAGGTTTCCAGAATGCGATTTGTGATCTGTTAGAAATGAAATGCAGCGTTCAGAGACTATTTGGCGAGCAGGGAAGAAAGAGAAGAGCCGATATTGGATGGATCGTTGACAGGAGGGCCGCAAGTTTTCCCTGCGCAAACGTAGGCGACTGGTGCCTTCGCTGCACTGAACCCGAGACGATTTATCTGATCTAAGTCCCTAGCCGGGTCCAGATACCTCACGTATCTTTTGCCAGAATACAACTTCAGAGCTTCTGCCTTGAACCCGCTGAATTGTTTCGACTTGGTAGATGCGATAATGGTGATCCCTACAGGACCGTTAAGGTATGAATCGAGCGCTAGGGCATAGCTCGCTCCGGCAACTCCGTATCTCTCATAGTCGGCATTGAACAATCCGAGTGCTTTGCCCGCAACGTTTGCGTAGTCAGCTTTCTCCAAGAGCCATGATAGTCGCAGGAGTCCATTTGCCATCACGCTGTTCTCATCAATTGGCTTGTCTCTCATCTTAAGTTCGCCCAAACTGGAATCCTCCGAAGGAATATCGTAGAAGCCTCCCGAGGTCTTGTCGTTCAACCTCTCAATCGCACTTTCCGCCATTGCCACGGCCTTGTCGAGATAGGCTCGCTTGCCCGAGTATTCGTAAGCGTCCAGAAGCGAATAGAGCAACGGCCCATAATCCACCAAGAGTCCTTTCAACTTCACACCCTCCTCTTCTCTCCAGTAGTGAAAGGGCAGTCCTCCGTCCTCTTGCAGAGCCATGATGCGGTCTAGGGTCTTCAACGCAAACTTGCCGAGTTCCGACCGGTCCAAGACGATACTCGAAAGAAGGAAGGACGAGACGAGTAGCGCATTGTAATTCGTGTAGAGTGTCCTATCAATCGCCGGGGTCTTGCGAGTGCTACGCCCTAAGAGATCGAGTTTGTAGTACTCCTCGTCTGCATCCTGACTTCCGAAGAATCCTCCCTTCTCCAAGTCCGCCAAACTCGAATTCACGTACTTCACGATTCCCTCTGCCCTATCTCGGTAGAGCTGTCTACCGGTTAATTGGAAGGCATGTAAGTATACAGCCAGAAGTTTCGCGTTATCCTCCGCCATCTTCTCGAAGTGGGGAATCGACCAGTCTCGAGTAGTACTGTACCTAAAGAACCCCTGTTCGACCTGGTCATACACTCCTCCGTTACCCATCTTGTCAAGGGTCTTAGTGATAACGGTCAGCATTTCTTTCTCCCCGTGATAATGGTAACGTAATAGCGCATACTCCAACGCCTCGGTGTGGGGGAATTTCGGCTCGAAACCAAAGCCGCCATAATCTATGTCAAAGTTGACCGCCACAGTCGTTGCAATGTCCTTTGTGATCGTGTCCGACAAGACTTCGTTCTTTGCTTGAGGAATTCGCGTTGGCTGGAGCTTGCTCCCAATTTTCCCCTTGTTTGTTCCATAGAAGTCTAGAACGGAGCGGAGGACTTCCCTCAACTGCTCAGGAGGAATGTAGGTTCCGCCGGTGATGATTCTCCCTTCATTGTCCAAGAAAGCTGTAGTAGGCCAACCCCCCATATTGTACCGACGATTAACGTCGGGTCTCCTGTCGGTGTCGACTCTAACAGGAACGAAGTTCTTGTTCACTAAGTCGATGACCACTGGATCCTTGTAGGATGTGTTGTCCATAACGTGGCACCAGTGGCACCAAGAACCCGTTATGTCCAACAGAATCGGCTTCCCAAGCGACTTCGCCCTCTCAAAACTCTCGTTTCCCCATTCCAGCCACTGAATCTTATTCATTAGGGAGTCGACAGCCTGCACTCGTCGAGAATCATATAAGAACCCTAGAATCACTCGATAGCAGAGAATGCCCAAGTCTCGGACACGGGCGACGCAAAGCCCAGGTTATTCTAGCGTCATCGCCACATTGAATAGAGCACTCTCAAACGAGCCTTTAGCCAAGGCGTTGACGAGGTCAGTGCAGATATTGCGAGCAAATTCGGACCACTATGACTGGGTAGGCATCTATCTCGTGCGAGAAAAAGATCTGGTATTGGAGGCGTATGCAGGGGATGAGGAGACTGAGCACGTTAGGATACCGATAGGAGAGGGAATCTGCGGCTCGGCAGCTAAAGAAGGAGCGACGATTGTGGTCCCGGACGTTAGCAAGGACCCGAGTTATCACATGTGCTTCGCCACAACCCGGTCAGATCGTCGTCCCGATAAAGGGAAAGAAAGGAGTCCTCGGAGAGATAGATATCGACAGCAATCGACTATCCGCCTTCAACCAAGAAGATCGAGAGATTCTTGAAGAGAAGAGGCAGCGTCGCTTCTAGCTCGTCGTATTGAGAGTGAGGACATGATTTCTCATGAACCTTCAGCTCTGTGAGCCGCGGCGCTCGATACAATTTCCCGAACTGATCCGTATCTGTTCTTTTCGAGAAACCTTCCGATTCCTGTGGTCACTTCTCGGAAAACGTCGAGACCTTTACTCGTGATGGCGCTTCCGATCTGGACTGCTGATGCACCTGCCATCATCATCTGCACCGCGCCCTTCCAATCCTCAATTCCACCGACTCCAATGATAGGGATGCGAACTGCCTGCCTAATTTGATAGACCGCTCTGAGCGCGATTGGATGTATGGCTGGACCCGAGAGTCCGCCGAGGACGCCTCCAAGGATCGGGAAGCCTGAATCTACGTCGACTGCGGTTCCCAAGACCGTGTTGATCGCCGTGATAGCGTCGGCACCCGCGCTTTCAGCAGCCCTGGCGACTTCAGTGATGTCGGTAACATTTGGGCTTAGCTTTACGAACACAGGGACACGGACTCGACTCTTCACAGTTTGAGTAACCTCGGCAACAACCTTCGGGCGTTGGCCGATCTCAACCCCTACCTCCTTGACGTGGGGGCATGAAACATTCAGCTCCACGGCGATAGCGCCGCCTTTTTCTCCTACTACTGCAGCCTCGGCAAACTCCTCTGCGTCAAAGCCGAAGACGCTAGCTATGACCGGAACTCTTTGCCTCGAAGCGGTCTCGACTTCTTCCCGCATCTCTTCCATTCCCGGGTTGGGTATGCCCAGAGCGTTGAGAAACCCGCCCTCGACTTCAATGAAAGATGGGTTTCTGTACCCTTCCCTCCCCTTCCTATTGAACGACTTACTGACGACGGCGCCTGCACCTGCCCTAAAGACCCGGATCATCATTTCGCCCGAGACTCCTAGAATCCCGGAGGCTAGAATTGTGGGATTGGGGAGTTTAATACCCGCAAATTCTACCGATAAATCCGGTTCCAAGTGCGTCTAAGCATGAACACTATCGCCTTGATAATTATCTTCGCGCGAATGTCACGCCATCGCCACATTCTCGTCTTAGAGTCAGGGGTAGGGTCTTGAAAGCGTACCTGATCGATTCCCCCGCCGGACTGTTTCTACTCGAAAAAACGGGGAAGATTTCGGAACGGGCACTCTTTGCCCATAATCCGAGTGACGCCGCCGCTCAGTTGAAACAAGTCCTCAACGGGGAACTCCCCCCAGAGTCCTCAGCTTTCGGCCAACGGCTTTCCCAGTTAGAACTCGACCAGGTTACCGTGGACAGCGAGCCTCTAGCGAGGCTGGCCCGTTCAATCGTCAAAGCAGAAGTTGTGCAAGACGAGAACGACCCTACCGTTTCAAAGCTCAGAAACAGACTGCCATCGATTCTAGTTCGCCTTAGGATCATCGAATCGAAAGATGAATACGAGCAATTCGTCCGAGAGGTTTCCCTTGAACTTGCCAAGACGGCGATAACAGAAGCTACGACGAAACGAGATCTCTACGCAATTCAAACAGTGCGCAGTATCGAAGACCTGGACAAGATTCTCAACCTTCTCGCCGGCAGAGTCAGAGAGTGGTATGGCCTCCACTTCCCCGAACTGGATCGCTTAGTGGAAAAACACGACTCGTACATTCGACTCGTTCATAGTCTCGGCGCCAGAGATTCATTCTCATACGACGCCTTGACAAAACTCGGCATATCACAAGACAAGGCGACGCAGATCTCCGCATCGGCCGAGAAGTCCTCTGGGGCCGAAATGACAGGCACGGATCTAGAATGGCTACGTCAGGTCTGCGGAACAGTGCTTGAACTGTATGGCTTGAGAGAAGCGGCCGAGAAATACACCGACAAGATCATGGGAGAGGTAGCACCGAACATGACATCAGTCCTCGGCGCAGTTCTCTCCGCGAAACTCATCTCCATGGCAGGAGGACTCGAGAATATCGCAAAGATGCCATCAAGCACCCTCCAAGTGCTCGGAGCAGAAAAAGCGCTCTTCAGAACGCTAAAGACTGGAGCTAGACCGCCGAAGCATGGTGTCATCTTTCAATACGCACCGATCCATCAGTCGCCAAAATGGCTTCGCGGAAAGATCGCGAGAGCAGTTGCTGGAAAACTCGCCATAGCAGCCCGAATGGACGCGTATGGGGGAGGTGACAAGGGGCAGGGGCTTAAGGACGCACTCGAAAAGAAGATCGTAGATCTGAAAGGTCGTTATCAAGGTCCACCTCGCAAGAGAGAGCATGGAAGGACGTGGCGCCCGCCAGCACAAGAAGTTCGAAGGGATATACTGGGTACTCCGAGAGGGAGAGGAGAGACTGGCCACACTCAGCCAGGACCCCGGGACGACCGTCTACGGGGAAGACACCGCAAGGATCGGAGATAGAGAGTATCGGGTCTGGGACCCATATAGGAGTAAGCTCGCTGCCGCAGTGCTGAAAGGGCTGTCTGAAGTTCCTATCAAACCCGGGAATAGTGTTCTCTACCTCGGGGCGGCAAGTGGCACCACCGCCAGTCACGTGAGCGACATCGTAGGAGAGAAGGGACGAGTCTACTGTGTAGAGTTCGCTCAGAGATCATTTAGAGACCTAGTCAATAACGCGAGTAAGAACAGGAGAAATATGACCCCAATCTTCGGAGACGCAAGGTTTCCAGAAAAGTACAGGAGCATCGTCCAAGGGGTCAACACTCTCTACGCTGACATCGCACAACCGGACCAGGCAAGAATCCTCTCTGAGAACATCCATCAGTATCTCAGCGACAATGGAGATTTCATGTTAGCGGTAAAGGCTAGAAGCATCAATGTCTCGGAGGAACCATCAACAATTTTTCAACGAGAAAGAACCGTCCTTGAGGAAAAAGGCTACCGGGTGAAAGAAATGATCCGACTCGACCCGTTCGAAAAAGACCACTGTATGATTCTGGGCAGCAAACGGTGAACTCGACTTGGAGCAGCGTGATCGGTTCTTTGACGCACTGCTTCGCGATGACATGAGAAAGCTCAACTCTCATCTTCCTAAGAACCGTAGAACCCTGAAAGAACTTCTGAGCGATCCCGCCCCGAAGGTTCCAGCTGCGTCTGGGGACCCTATCAAGATGAAGAAGGATGAGCTTGAAGAACTGTCTCGTTCTCTTCCTACTGAAGCAAATACACGTGTAAAGCTACCGATTGTTCTGCTCAGAAGGAGAGACCTCGGACGAGGGGCCTACACAGTTATGGGAGATAGGTACGAAGAGTATGCAATGTTGCTGCTGGCTGAATCCTTCAACGGAAGTTTCGAAGAGTACAGAGAACAGAAATCAGACGTAGCCATACTATTCAAACCACAAATTAGTCTGTTGATGAGAAGATTTCACTCGTTACTAATACTCGGATTTGGGAGTTCGGACATACGCGGGTAGAATCCGCCTATGAGCAATGTCCGTGATGTCAAGTCACGGAGATGACAACTCTAACGTTCATTAGCGAAGGCTTCGATGCGAAAACAGCCCACAGGATGAATAAGCCAGACTACCAGTACGATTCCGACTGAAGGTGAGTAATTTCTCCGAGTACTTGAGAAGTCTACGAATCGATACTGAGGGTCCATTTTCCTGCAGGCAGGCGCGGGGATGCTCGAATTGGCACAACTTTGACGTTCAGCTTCTTGCGCTTCGTCGTGGTCTTCAAGTAGTATTTCCTCATCCTCATCTCACATGGCACGAAATATAACGCTTTCCGATGCCAAAAAGGGGATTGATGAAGAGCAAGTTGACTTCTGACGGCAGAAAAAACAATAGTGAACTATCTAGGTTGAAGATGAGAAGATCGTCCAATATAATGATGTATTTTCGTCGAGAGCACCTAATTGCCGAGAATTACATGAGGCGACAAACCTTCAGAATTGACTTGAACGCCATGATGCTCCTCAGCTACTTTTCGAACTGGAGAACTGCTTCGGAGGCCTCAGAGAGGCTGAGCGGTTATACCAGAGAGTCCGTCTTTCACACGATTCAGAACCTAAGAGACAGCGGTTTGCTTATCACCAAAGATTCTAGTGAGAACAAGCTAGAAAACAAATTTGGAAAGGAATGGCAGTGGCCGACAGCCTCCCGGTACTATCACTTTTCCACCAAGATCGACGACCCCCACAATTCGACCGAAGAGATTAACCGATATTACGATAAATATCTCAAGGGAAGAAGACAACCGCCAATTTACAAGTCTTATCCTAGACAACTTAAGATCGAACTGGTGAAAGGACCTGACCGCGAAGCCCCATTTTTCGCAACGCTTCGCAAGAGACACTCGACGAGAGAACTCTCTGGGAAACCGATAAGCTTCAATGAAATATCAAAACTCGCTTACTACACCTGGGGAAAAATCTCATCTTACAAAACTCGCGAGTTCGGTGAGCTGCTCCACAAGACCAGTCCCTCTGCTGGAGCCCGCCACCCAATAGAAACCTACGCAATCGTCAATAATGTCGAGGGGATTAAGCCAGGCATATACCACTACGCTGTGAGCGACCACTCGCTTGAACTTCTCAAAACTGGAGATTTCCGAGAGCGATGCGTGGCATTGACCGCAGGTCATTCATGGACAAGAAACGCCAGCGCCCTTTTCGTAATGACAGCTGTCGTTGCTCGAACGGCTTGGAAATATCGAGTGCCCCGAGTCTATAGGGCATTCCTGCTTGACGCCGGACATCTCTCGCAATCGTTTCTTCTAGTCGCTACAGCTCTCGGACTAGACTCCTTCTGCATTGGCATATTCCGTGACAACCTTATCGAGAAAGAGTTGAACATCGACGGTATCTCAGAAACAGTACTATTCGCCGTAGGAGTCGGGCACGCCCTCAAGAGCCATCACGGACTAGATCAGACCGTCTATCATAATCATTCTCACCCTCTGCCTAGCGAAGCCTGATTACGCCTGGCGTTTCAACAACTAGCCATCCCCCAGATCGAGTTTGCCACGTCTCGCATGGGAACCACCGACACTCCCACAAATAGGTCCCGGAGGCTGCCAGCTGCCTATCTTGAACCTCAGACACTCATAGCATCTCGTGCCCCAAATTCCGCTCGATGCGTTCAACGCTTATCTACGCGACAATTCCAGATATCAACTGGTCTTTGCTTGCCCGATGATTCCATAGCGAAACGCGTTGTTCAGACCTCGTTGAGAATCCATGAGGACGACATGGTTGTTATTGATACCTGGCAACACACTATCGATCTAGCAAGTGACATTGCACTCGAATGCCTCAGGACCGGGGCAAAACCTCTGATCACACTGATGACTGATCGATTGTGGTGGAAGGCTTTGGAGGAAATACCAGAACAATACTTCCGCAAGACACCACGACATATCCTGAGCGCAATGGAGAGTGCCACAGTCTGGATTGGGATCGGTGGTCCCGAGGACCCGACAAAGTTCAGAGAAGTTCCTTCTTCCCGTCTCGAGCCATTTTTCGAAGGGGACAAACCACTTGTAGACAAGACTATTGAGAGAAAGATCCGAGTCTTGCAAGTTCTGCTCGGCGACGTCACCCTCCAAAGAGCTAGGGCCTACGGCTTTGACTACCCAAGATGGCTCAAGAATACAGAGGACGCGATTAGGGTCGATTATCCGAAAATGACTGAGCTTGGCAAGAAAGTCGCGAGTCGTCTCGAACGGGCGACGAAGGTCCACATCACATCCAAGATAGGAACCGATCTCAGGTTTGACATTACGAAACGGCCGGTCCATATTGAAGATGGAATCGTAGACCAGGATGACATGGAACGTGGCCTCGTCTCAACTCAACTGCCCTCGGGGAAAGTCGAGGTGCCGCCGATCGAAACTAGCGCTCGAGGCACTGTTGTGCTTGACACCCCTAGAGCCTTGAAGGGTCGTCTAATAACCGACCTGCAGTTTGTGTTCGAGAAGGGAAGGATAAAGGAATTTCACGCCAAGAAATACGAAGACGTGTTCAGAGAGGTTTTCGAAGCCACGCAAGGCGACAAGGACAGGATCGGCCAATTCGCTCTGGGATTGAATTCGAAAATAGAACTTATCGGATATCGAACCGACGAGCTTGCACTTGGAACGGCGACGATCGGTATCGGAGCCAACAAAGGAATCGGAGGACAGAACGACAGTAGTCTAGCATTCTCTGGAACACTCACAAAACCCACGATCGACATTGATGGATTAGCCATAATGGTCGATGGAAAGCTCGTAATCTAAAAACTGCTAATTAACGAACTCTGCGTCGGATCAAAAAAGGGGACCGCATACGAAGCGTCGAATAGATCTTCTCATCCTCGATTCAAAGGAAACCATCACGGTCGACAACTCCGTTGACGACGACCTCGGCATCATCGACGCTGGAGGCGTTGCGGTCGATGAAGGAAAGATTGTCGAGACGGCATCATCCCAACTGCTAGAGCAGAAGTACTCAGCTTCAAGACACTTGCTCGCAACGGGCGAGATAGTCCTCCCGGGCTTTGTTGACCCCCACACGCATCTAGTCTTCGATGGATCCAGAGAAGAGGAATTTCAACAAAGACTTGAGGGAGCCTCCTATCTCGACATTCTCCGAAAGGGAGGAGGAATCATGGAAACTGTCAACAGGACGCGCCAGACAAGCCAGGTTGAACTCCTCGCGATCGCTCAACGCCGGCTGAATACTATGGTAGAGGCCGGAACGACCACACTTGAGATCAAGAGTGGATACGGGCTCCGTCTTGAGGACGAACTGAAAATACTTAGAGTCATTCGCCAGCTAGGGAAACAGAACCTGTGCAAAATAGCTGCAACGTTTCTCGGTGCTCACTCAATCCCCACAGGAATGAGTCCTGAAGAGTACGCGAGGACGGTGATCGTAGAAATGATTCCTGCTGTTCGTCGGGAGAGACTCGCGGAATTCTGCGATGTTTTCTGTGAGAATGGAGTCTTCAGCCCACCATTGTCGAGAAAAATATTGAGAGCAGGAGCTAGAAACGGTCTCAGGCCGAGAATACACGCCGACCAGTTCACGGAAAGTCAAGGAGCAAGAATAGCAAACGATGCTGGAGCTATGTCCGCAGACCACATGGTTCATTCGAAACTCGACGAGCTGGAGAGAATGACCAAAACCTCGGTCATTCCAGTTCTCCTCCCAGCTTCTTCTCATAGTCTACTGAGCAGCGAATATGCTCCAGCGAAAGACATGCTATCGAGAGGACTTCCGGTAGCATTAGGAACAGACTTTAGTCCCTCCAACTGGATCCTCGGACAACTCACAGTCGCAGCCGTTGCAGCTCGAGGGCCCCGGATGAAAGCAGCCGAGATTATTCGCGGAATCACGATCAACGCGGCCAGATCGTTGGGCCTTGAACATGAGGTGGGAAGTATCGCCCCTCGAAAGCGCGCCGACATCGTTATCCTGAAAGTTCCAAGTTACAAGTGGGTTGGTTACACGTACGGGGAGAGGCTAGTAGACAAGGTCCTTATTGAAGGAAGGGAAGTTGTGAGGGAGGGCAAGAGGGTCTATTGACTCGACAGAGTCAACCACAACCTATTACCACTTTGAGACAGAAAGAGAAACTATCGCTGATTACTGGTCGGACTCTTCACTGTAGAAATTGGCAGACGGAGGGAGCTTTGAGAATGCTCCACAATGTTCTGCAGCCCGATGTAGCAAAAAACCCTGATGAGCTGATTGTCTATGGTGGAACCGGAAGGGCGGCCCGATCATGGGAAGCTCTCGCGACGATCGAGGAATCTCTCAAGAATCTAGAGGAGGATGACACTCTCCTCGTCCAGAGCGGGAAGCCTGTGGCGATCTTCAAGACTCATAGGATGTCGCCGAGGGTCTTGATTGTGAACAGCATGCTGGTGCCAAAATGGGCGACATGGGACTACTTCTACGAGCTAGAACAGAAGGGCTTGATAATGTTCGGACAAATGACCGCCGGCTCTTGGGCTTACATCGGAACCCAGGGGATTCTCCAAGGAACTTATGAAACGCTCGCTGCTGCCGCTAGGGAGCATTTTGGGGGAAGTCTGAGAGGGCGACTCGTCCTGACCGCTGGCCTAGGGGAGATGGGTGGGGCGCAGCCTTTGGCGGTCACGATGAACGATGGAATCGCGCTGGCTGTGGAGATTGATCAACGTGCGATCGAGCGGAGGCTAAAGCATGGCTACGTTCAAAGATCGACTCATGATCTTAACGAAGCAATCGATATTGTCAATCAAGCTAGGCAAGAAGGAACTTCGACAAGTCTTGCTCTGCTCGGAAACGCCGCCGAAATTCTCCCAGAACTTGTGAGAAGATCAGTCATTCCAGATATCGTTACAGATCAGACTTCGGCACATGATCCGTTAAACGGATACTATCCGGCGGGATTGTCGAAGGAAGAGGCTGACCAGCTGAGAAAGTCCGACCCGACCAAGTATCTCGACAAGGCTGGCAAAAGCATTGTGACTCATGTCAAGGCCATGATCGATATGGGTCGCAAGGGAGCTGTTGTATTTGAATATGGCAACAACATTCGACAAAAGGCCTTTGACGCCGGTCTGAAAGACGCATTCGAATTTCCGGGATTTGTTCAGAAGTACATCAGACCAATGTTCTGTGAGGGTAGAGGTCCGTTCAGGTGGGCGTCGCTCGTTGGGGACCCAGAAGACATTCGGAAGATAGACCAGCTCGTCCTTGATACTTTTCCGGACAATGTGGAGCTTCGGAGATGGATAGGGAAGGCTCAGCAGCACGTCAAGTTCCAAGGACTGCCCGCCCGGGTCTGCTGGCTGGGATATGGTGAAAGGGCGAAGTTCGGAGCACGCATCAACGAGATGGTCAGAACGGGAAAATTATCAGGTCCCATATGGATCGGACGAGATCACCTCGACTGTGGGAGCGTAGCTTCTCCGAGAAGGGAGACGGAGGGGATGATGGATGGAAGCGATGCGATAGCTGACTGGCCGATCCTCAACGCGCTTCTCAATACTGCCGCCGGTGCAACGTGGGTGAGTGTTCATCAGGGTGGCGGGGTCGGGATGGGCTACAGTATACATGCGGGAATGTGTCTTGTGGCTGATGGCACACCTGAAGCCGCGGAAAGGCTAGAGAGAGTCCTGACTGTGGACCCTGGGATCGGAATTGTTCGACATGCTGACGCAGGCTATTCGAAAGCGAAGAAGATTGCTCGAGAGAAGGGAATACGGATGCCGATGCTCAAGTAAGCCCGCCAATACTTATCTCTCAAACATCCTCTGCAAACGACCCGTGGGACATTGGCCCAGGTTATGATAGACGGATCACACCTTACACTCGATCAGGTCTTGCGGGTTGCCAGAGAGAACGCCGAGACAGTCATCTCAGAGAAAGCGATCGCCCGCACAAGAAACGGACGCAAAGCCCTCGAACAACT
>Ga0209056_10000636_pt1 | contig 38817 bp, 37 predicted proteins | sample GraSoiAngelo_114_FD_185876 | JGI IMG/M metagenome (GOLD analysis project Ga0209056, IMG submission 185876) | Grasslands soil microbial communities from the Angelo Coastal Reserve, California, USA - 14_0903_13_40cm (SPAdes) (version 2) | ecosystem: Environmental > Terrestrial > Soil > Grasslands... | reverse complement strand
CTCGCTGTGGTCGTCCACCAGCACCAGCTCGGTGGGCCGGGCCTGGGCGCACACGTACCGGCGCAGCGTTTCGAGGTGCACCGGCAGGCGGTCGGCGCCGTTCCGCACCGGCACGACCACCGACAGGTGGATGGGAGACTCGGCCACGCCGACAATGTACGGGTCGCCACGGCCAGCTGGGTATCCTTTATCGTCTTACGGCCGTCCACGCCACCCCCGAATCGGAGTCTGTTATGCGCGCCCGAACCCCGCTCCTGTCCCCCGTCGTCCTGCTGGTCCTCGTGTTCGCGATCGCCCATGCCCAGACGCCCTCCCCGGGCGCGGCCTGGGACTCCGTGGCGCAGATCCTCAAGGCGCCGGCGAGCGCCACGGGCGGCTACTACCGGTATGGCCTGCCGCGCCGCGACATCACGCTCAAGATCAGCGATGTGACGGTCTCCCCCGCGCTCGCCCTCGGCGGCTGGGCGGGGTTCAGCGGAGAGCCGAGCGACGCAACGGTCATGGGAGACCTGGTCCTGCTGGCGAGCGAGGTGAAGCCGGTGCTCGCCGAGCTCGCACGTCAGAGCCTAGGGGTCACCGCGGTGCACAACCATCTCGCCGGAGAGGAGCCCCAGCTCACCTACTTGCACTTTCATGGCGAGGGTGCCGCGACCGACCTCGCCACACGCCTCGACCGTGTGCTCGCGCGCACCGCGACGCCGCGCCCCGTAGCGGCCCAGCCCGCGGCGCCGCCTACGATCGACACCGCGCTGGTGTTCCGCACACTCGGCAAGTCCGGGACGGCGCGGGGGAACGTGGCGCAGGTCGGGTTCGTGCTCGTCCAAGGAGCGGTGACCCTGCACGGCCGCACGCTGGTGCCCGCGATGGCGTACGGCAGCCCGGTGAACATCCAGATGGTGGACGGCACGCGCGCGATCGCCACTGGCGATTTCGCCGTCGAGGGCGGCAGGGTGAGCGGCATGCTGGCGGCGCTCGCGGCGCATGGCATCGCGGCGACGGCGGTGCACACGCATCTGATCGACGAGTCGCCGCACCTCTACTACATGCACTTCTGGGCCGATGGTCCGCTCGCCGAGGTGCTGGCGGGGCTGCGGGCGGCGCTGGACGCGGCGCGCTGACTCCGGCAGTCACGACGGTCGTACATAGTCTCCCCTCTCCCGAAGGGAGAGGGAATCAACGGGGTGAGGACTCATGCGGAGAGGGGGAACGAACGTTACGTTTCCGGCCCGTGAGCACCGCCATCGAGCACGTCTCCGACACGGCCCGCTGGGTCGCGTTGTATCGCGCGATGGAGTCCGAGCGGCCGGACGCGCTGTTTCGCGATCCCTACGCGCGCACGCTGGCGGGCGAGCGTGGCGAGCGCATCCTCGCCTCCATGCGGAAGGGTCGGGCGTGGGCGTGGCCGATGATCGTCCGCACCGCAGTGATGGACGAGCTGATCCTGCGGGCGATCGAGCGCGACGGAGTCGAGGCGGTGCTCAATCTCGCCGCTGGGCTCGACACCCGGCCGTACCGGCTGCCCCTGTCGCCGTCATTGCGCTGGGTGGAGGTCGACTTTCCCGACGTGATCGCCTACAAGCAAGCACAGCTCGCCGACGAGCGCCCGGCGTGCGCATTGGAGCAGGTGGGGATCGACCTGACGGACGTGGCGCGCCGCCGGGCGCTGTTCGACAGGATCGGCTGGCCGGCGCGACGGGTGCTGGTCGTGAGCGAGGGGCTGCTCATCTATCTCACGCCCGAAGCCGTCGTGTCGCTCGCCGCGGACCTCGCCATCCCTCCCTCGTTCCGCTGGTGGCTGATCGACCTGGCGTCGCCCCGCCTGCTCAAGATGATGGAGCGGACGTGGGGGCGGGCCGTGGCCCAGGGCAACGCACCCTTCCGATTCGCGCCGGCCGAGGGGACCCGGGTGTTCGAGCCGCACGGCTGGCGCGAGGCGGAGTTCCGGTCGATGTGGGAAGAATCGTTGCGGTTGCAGCGGACCATGCCGCTCGCCTGGCTGTGGAATCTGGTCGGTAAGCTGTATCCCAAGTCCAAACGGGAAGAGTTCCGCCGCATGTCGGGGATCGTCCTGCTCGAGCGAACCTGAACCGAAAGGAGTGCGCATGACGCTGCGCCGACTGGCGCTCGCCGGCCTGGCTGCGGGAGCCGCGTGCACGCGACAGCCGCCGCGCCCGGCCGGACCCAACGTCGTCACGATCACGGCGACCGACTACGCGTTCGCCCTGCCCGACACGATTCCCGCAGGGCTCACCACCTTCCGTCTGGTGAACCAGGGGAAGGAGCTGCACCACGCGTCGCTCGTGCGACTGGCGGCCGGCACGGGCGCGGCGGACTTCCAGGCCGGGCTGGCGGCCGCGATGCAGAGCCACGCGCCTCCGCCCGCGTGGATGGCGTTCGTCGGGGGACCCAACGCCGTCACGGTCGGCGACACGGCGACCGCCACGCAGGTGGTCGAGCCCGGGTCGTACGTGTTCGTGTGCTGGATTCCGAGCCTCGACGGCGCGCCGCACGTGATGAAGGGGATGCTACACCCGCTGGTGGTCACCGCGTCCGCGGCGCCCGTCGCGCCCGCGCCGGCGGCCGATGTCACGATCACGCTCACCGATTACGACTTTCAGCTGTCCCAGCCGCTGACGGCGGGGCGCCACGTGGTGCGTGTCGACAACGCCGGCGCGCAGGGGCACGAGGTCGTGATCGCCGCCCTGGCCCCAGGGAAGACGCTCCACGACTTCATCGCCTGGGAGCAGGGAGGAGAGCAGGGCCCGCTGCCGACGGGACAATGGCTCGGCGGCGTGACCACGCTCGACGCCGGCGGGCATTCCCAGTTCGCGACGACGCTCGCGCCGGGGAGCTATCTCCTGTTGTGCTTCTGGCCGGATGCCAAGGACGGCAAGCCGCACATCATGCATGGGATGGGGAAGGAGATCAGAGTAGGCTAGGTTGGGGAGGTTGTGGAGGTTCGGGAGGTTAGGGGAGGTTGATCGGGGAGGTGCAACCTCCCCAACCTCCTCTCGCCTCCCCAACCTGCTCTTCAGTTCAGAACACCCACCGCACTCCCGCTTGGAGCTGCCGCGGGTCGCCCAGGCCCGAGCGGATGGTCCCGTCGAAGTTGAAGAGCAACCCCCCGTAGGCCGGGTCCTTGAAGTTGTCGGTGTTCGTGACGTTGAAGATCTCGATCAGCGCTTCCAGCTGACCACGGGGGCCGGCTGGGAACGGCCGCGAGATGCGAATATCCCACGAGAAGTAGGCGTTGTCCTTGCGGAGCGTGTTGCGCAGCAGGACCCTTCCCGAATCCGGGGCGGTTCCGTCTGTACAAATCCGATCCTGCGGACTCCCAGCCCGCTGCCCGGTGCCGACGTTGCCGGCGCCGCACTTCTCCGAAACGGGTTGTGCCGAGTAGTAGCTCACGCGGTTGTTCAGGTAGATCTCGCCCGGCAGCTTCACCAGCGCCCAGCCGTTGAATCGGTGTCGCTGGTCGCGGTCGCTCCAGTTGTACTCAGGCCCGAGGTTGTTCGCCTTGGCGTAGCGGAACGTAAAGGGGTCGCGCTCGTTGTCGTCGTCCGACTTGTCGAACGAGAGGGTGTAGTTGAGCTGAAACTGGAGCCGCGGGTCGAGCACGCGCTTCAGCCCGACGGTGATGCCGTTGTAGCGAGACTTGGCGCTGGACTGTACGACGGTCAGCGTGCCGAGCTGCCGGGGGCCGGTGCCCCAGGGCCCGATCGTGTCGTTGTTGAACACGGGGTCGTTCGCGTTGAAGAAGCGCGTGAGGAAATCGGTGCGCGCGTGCGTGTAGCTCAGCGACACACCCAGGTCCGACCCGATCTGTCGCTCGTAGCCGACTGTTGCGCTGAACGTCCGTGGGTTACGGAAGTTCTTGTCGAACACGAATACCGACGGGAGGAAGACGGAGCTCGCCGGGATCGTGGACGGGAACTGGTGGGGGAACGAGGGCGGCGGCAGGAACCCGACGGTCGCACTCGAGCCAAAGAGGGTCGCCCCGACGGAGCCGTTGGTGCTGCGGCTGGACGCGAGATTGAGGCCTGGAATGCGCGCGTAGTAGAGCCCCGCGTTGGCCCGGAACACCTCTCGGCCGTCCCCCTGCGGATCGTAGGCGATCCCGAGGCGCGGCTGAAACATCTTCCAGTCAGACGGGATCGTGCCGTCGGATGGAAACGTGAACCTGCCGCGAGGCGTGGTCACCGTGGAGTCGAAATACACGTGGTAGAACACAGACGCGGGCGGTGTGATCGGGTCGGGCTCGATTTGCGCTTCCCACCGCAGGCCGTAGTCGATCGTCCACCGGGGATCCGGCTTCCAGGAGTCCTGGACGTATAATGCGAGCTCGTTCTGTGGGATGCTCTGCGTCCCTGCGTCGCGGACCGAACGATCCACTCCCGCTTGCTGCAAGTACAGCAGCACGGGCCCGCCGATGTGTGTACCCGCCCGGCACGTGCCGTTGGTGCTGTCGTGCACGAACGCGTTGTTGGTGTTGTTGTAGCACTGCACATACATCGAGTCGTTCGCCAGATACTTGAGGAACCCGCTCACCGAGTTGAAAATGTATCGACCATTTGCGAATCCAATGAACGTCTGCACCGAATTCACCCGGTTCCACTCGGCACCCAACTTGAAGAAATGATTGCCGCGGACGTACGAAACGTTGTCCAGGATCTGGATGCGCGTGTCGTAATAGTCGATGGGAAGGAAGAACGGCATGCCGAACCGGAAGCCGTTCACAAAATCCATGGCGACGTCCGGGAACGGCCGGAGCCCAGTTTGGGTGGGGTCCGGGCCGAGCAGCGACGTACGGGGGCCCTCATAAGGCCGCGGCCGATCTTCCCGCGAGTACTGGAACCGGAGCTCGTTCGAGGTGCGCGACGACAGATACGACACGAGGCTCCCGTTCACGGCGTTCGAATAATCCTTCTCGAGCCCGTTGGCGCTGCGCGCCCATGCGTCGACGTCGAACGTGCCGTTCTCCTGCTGGGACCACGTGTGGTTGTACTTGACCGAAACGTTGTGTCGGTCCGAGAGCCGCCAGTCGATCTTCACGAGTCCCGCGCGGGCGTCGTTGGTCCGGGAGATGGGCCCGAAGTCCCCGCGCAGCGCGCCGGCAAACGCCGTATCCATCCAGCGCGTGAGCGAGTCGAGTGCGGGACTCGACGGCCGCGTCTTCTGCTTGCTCTCGTCGTACACCTGCTGATCGTAAGCGATGAAGAAGAATGCCTTGTCGCGTTTCAGGGGGCCGCCGAGCGTGAAGCCGAATTGGTGCTGGCGAAAGTCGGGCGCGAGCGTCTGCGTGCCGTGTGCGAGGTCCGCCGAGAGCCAGTCGTACTTGCCGAAGTAGTGTAGCGAGCCTTTCAGCTCGTTCGTGCCGGACTTCGTGATCACGTTCACGAACCCCGAACCCGAGCGGCCGAACTCGGCCGTCGCCCCGCCGGCCGTGACGACCACTTCCTGAACGGCGTCCAGGTTGAAGGTGAACGGCGGTCGCTGCCCGCCGCGTTGTTCCCCGAAGAACGGATTGTTGAAGTCGGCCCCGTCCACCGAGACGTTGTTGTGGATCCCGCGCTGGCCCGCGATCGTGAGCTCGTCGCCGTCCGGGCCCTGCACGGTCGCGACGTTCGGCGTGAGGAGCGTAAGGTTGAGGAAGTTACGTCCGTTGTTCGGCAGGCCCCCCACGGCCTGGTTGGGCAACCTGGTGGACGACTCGACCTTGCTCACATCGACCACCGGTGTCGCCGTGACCGTCACGGCGGCGAGCTCCACCGGCTCGAGCTTCAGGGCGAGGTCGACCGTCTCGCCTACCCGCAACACGATCCCCGTCTGCCGCCGCTCGCCCAGGCCCAGGGCGCGAGCCCTGACCTCGTAGGTGCCGAGCGGGAGCAACGGCGCCACGAACACGCCCTTCTCGTTGGTGGTCACAGTCCGCTGGAACCGCGTCTCGACGTCGGTGACGGTGACCTGCGCCCCCACGACGACGTTGCCGGACGGATCCGAGACGATGCCCCGGATCACCCCGGTCGTCGCTTGTGCCTGCGCCGCGAGGGAGGTGGACCAGCACGTCAGCGCCAGCGCCGCGCCGAACACCACGCTGCGCGGGCGCCACCTGATTCGGATGCCGCACGCCATGGCCTAGGATCTCCGGGAGGTGGTGCGCAAGGTCGGGGGTGAATTAGCACCGGGACGGACGGGCGGCAAGAGGCGGCAGAGCGGCACAAGGCGGCATTGGGCGCCACAAGGCGGCAGAGTCCCGCCCGTTGCCGCCCCTGCCGCCCTCTGCCGCCCCATCACGGAGCCCCCATCTTAGTACCGATGCAAAATCCCGACATCGCCCGCCTGTTCGACGAGGTGGCCGACCTCCTCGAGATCCAGGACGCCAACCCGTTCCGGGTGCGCGCCTACCGCAACGCCGCTCGCACGATCCGGGACTTTCCGGAGCCGCTGCAGGAGCTCGTGCGGGCCGGGACGAAGGACCTGACCGACATCGCAGGGATAGGCGACGACCTGGCGGAGAAGATCACCGAGATCGTCACCAAGGGCGAACTGGCGCTCCGCAAGCAGCTCGCCGCCAAGCTCCCGGCGGGCCTGCTCGACCTGTTGCGCATTCCTGGGCTCGGCCCCAAGCGCGTGAAGCTGCTCTATAAGAAGTTGAAGGTGAAATCCGCCAGCGACCTCTCGAAGGCGCTCGATCAAGGCAAGATCCAGAAGCTCAAAGGCTTCGGGCCCAAGATAGAGGAGAAGATGCGCGCCGGTCTCGGCCAGGCCCAGGTGACCGAGCGGCGCATGCTCCTGAACGAGGCGGAAACCCAGGCGACCGCGCTCGTCGCGTATCTCCAGGCCGGCGGTGGCGTGCGTCAGATCGCGGTCGCCGGCAGCTACCGGCGCCGCCGCGAGACGATCGGCGATCTCGACATCCTCGTCACGTCGGACGACAGCGCCCGCGTCATGGACCGCTTCGTCGCCTACGGCGACGTGGCGGACGTGGTCTCGAAAGGCGACACCCGATCCACGGTCAAGCTGCGCGGCGGGCTGCAGGTGGACCTGCGCGCGGTCGAGCCCGCCGCGTACGGCGCGGCGCTGCAGTACTTCACCGGCTCCAAAGCGCACAACGTCGAGCTCCGCAAGATCGCCCAGGAGCACGGCTACAAGCTCAACGAGTACGGCCTGTTCAAGGGGACGCGGCGCGTGGCCGGGCAGACCGAGGAAGAGATCTACGCCAAGCTCGGCCTCGACTGGATACCGCCGGAGCTGCGCGAAGCGCGCGGGGAAATCACCCTGGCCCGCGAGCATCGCCTGCCGCGCCTCGTGGAGCTCAGGGACATCCGCGGCGATCTCCAGATGCATACCTCGGCCACCGACGGCAAAGGCACCATCGACGAGATGGCGCACGCCGCGCATGCGCTCGGCTACCAGTACATCGCGATCACCGATCACTCGAAGCGGGTCACGATGGCGTTGGGGTTCGACGCCAAGCGGCTGCGCGAGCAGTGGCAGACCATCGACGAGCGGAACGCCACGAGTCGCGGCTTCACCATCCTGAAGAGCATCGAGCTCGACATCCTCGAGAACGGCAAGCTTGATCTCCCCGACGACGTGCTCGCCGAAGCGGACTACGTCGTGGCGACCATCCACTACGGCCTCACCCAGACCGAGAAAGAGCTGACCAAGCGACTGGTGCATGCGGCCGAGCACCCCTGGGTGGACGCGATCGGCCATCCCACCGGACGCATGCTCGGCAAGCGCGAGCCCTACCGCCTCGACTTCGACGCCGTCGTACGCGCCTGCGTGGCCCAAGGGTGCGCGCTCGAGCTCGATGGGCACCCCGAGCGCATGGACCTGCCCGACACGCTCGCCGCCGCCGCCAAGCAGCATGGCGCCCGCTTCGTGCTCTCGACCGACAGCCACCAGCCCGGCAATCTGCCGTTCATGAAGTACGCCGTGGACCTGGCACGGCGCGCGGGACTCGAGGCCGGAGACATTCTGAACACTCGGCCGCTCGCCGACTTCAGGAAGGAATTGAAGCGCTCGAAGCGATGAGCTCGAGTTGCACCACCGGGGCGAAGCTCTTGCGGTGATGGGGGGTGAAGCCGAAGGTGGCGAGAGCGGCGAGGTGCTCGGGTGTGGCGTAACCCTTGTTACTCGCCCAGGAGTATCTCGGGTGGTGTCCGCTCAGCAACTGCATCAGTCGGTCACGCACGGTCTTGGCGATCACCGAGGCCGCGGCGATCGAATGGCAGTGCGCGTCCCCGTCGATGATGGCCTCGTGCTGACGGCCGAGCTCGGGACAGGGTAACCCATCCACCAGTACGACGTCGGGTGTGATAGCGAGGCGGGCGATGGCGCGCCGCATCGCGAGGATGCTCGCGCGCCGGATGTTGAGCCGGTCGATCTCGCGCACGCTCGCCGCCCCGACCCCGATCGCGAGCGCCCGGGCCCGTACCACCAGTGCGAGCCGGCTCCGCTTGGCCGGCGGGAGCAGCTTCGAGTCACGCAGGCCGCGGATGATCTTGCAATGGGGTGGAAACACCACGGCCGCGGCCACCACCGGACCGGCGAGGGGACCGCGGCCGGCTTCATCGACACCGGCGACGAGTCCGCCCCCCGCTTGCCAGAACGCGATCTCGCGCTGGAGCGTGGGGCGGGGGCCTCTCACGCCTCTTGCTTCTCCGCCGTTTCGGGGACGACGACGCCGCGCTTCTCGCGGATCCGCGCCGCTTTGCCGGCGAGGCGGCGCAGGAAGTACAACTTGGCGCGCCGCACGCGTCCTTTGCGGAGCAGCTCGATCTCCGCGATCGCCGGCGAATGCAGCGGGAAAATCCGCTCCACTCCCACGCCGGCGGAAATCTTCCGCACCGTGAAGGTCTGGTTGATGCCGGCGCCCCGACGGGCGATGCACACGCCCTCGAACGCCTGCTGCCGCTCCTTGTCGCCTTCCTTCACGCGGACCATCACCCGTACCGTGTCGCCGGGCGCGAAGGCGGGATACCCGGTCTTCAGGCCTTCCCGCTCGATTGCTCGCAGTCGATCCATACGCTTCCCCGCATTCCCCCTGTGCGTCTGTGCGTACTGTGCGTCTAGGCGTCTAGGCTTCCGTGCGTCTAGCCTGTTCCCACAGATCCGGGCGCCGCTCACGCGTCAGGCGCTCGGCTTCCGCCGCACGCCAGGCCGCGATCTTTTGGTGATCTCCGCTCAACAATACCGCCGGTACATCCATTCCGCGATAGCTCGGCGGCCGCGTGTAGCTGGGCGGCGAGAGGAGCCCGTCGTAGTGCGAGTCCGTCGCGGCGGACTCGTGGTCGCCGAGCGCGCCCGGCAGCAGGCGCACCACCGCATCGAGTACGCACAACGCCGCCGGCTCGCCACCCGACAACACGAAATCACCGACCGACAGCTCTTCCGCACCCAGACCATCGGCCACCCGCTGGTCCACGTCCTTGTAGTGGCCGCACAAGAGCGTCAGCTCCGCCCCGACCGCGAACCGCACGGCGTCCCGGTGCGTCAACGGCCGCCCGCGCGCCGACAACAGCACGATCGGCGGCCCCGCCCGCAGGTCCTCGACCGCCTCGAAGAACGGCTCGGGCTTGAGCACCATCCCCGCCCCGCCCCCGTAGGGATAGTCGTCCACCGTGTTGTGACGGTCGTGCGTGTAGCCGCGCAGCTGCACGACCCGGTAGCGCACCAGCTGTTGCTCCGCCGCCCGGCCCAGGATGCTCACGGACAGGGCTGCTTCGAACACCTCGGGGAAGAGCGTCACCACGTTAATCCGCAGCATCGGTCTCTTCCACGGCCACGAGATGGTCGCGCCAGGACTCCACCACCGCGCGGGACGTGACCCCCACGAATCCGAGCAACCACTCCCGGTGGTAGGCGCGGCGTCGCGCCACCACCAGCGGGCCCGCCACGACGCGACGCTCCTCGTTCACGACGAGTAGCCGGGCCTTGGGCGTGAAGACGGCGCCCGGATTCTCGACGAGGGGCACCACCGCCACCTCCCCCCGTTGCCCGTGCGGCTTGCGCAGCCGCCCGACTACGCGGGGCGTTGGCCCAGCACTCCTGCTTTCTTCAGGAGCGAGCGCACCGTGTCGGTGGGAAGGGCGCCCTTCTCGAGCCACGCCCGTGCCCGCTCCGCGTCCACCTTGATGTCGGCCGGATTGGTGCGCGGATTGTAGTGGCCGAGCAGCGCGACGAACCGCCCGTCGCGCGGCGAGCGCGAGTCCGCCACCACGATCCGGAAGTAGCTCTGCCCCTTGCGCCCCTCACGCCGCAGCCGAATGCGAGTTGCCATTGCCTAGATCCTTTTCAAGAGCTTCCGCATCTGCTGGAACTGCTCCAGCAGCCGGTTCACGTCCTGCACCGCGCGACCCGCCCCCTTGGCGATCCGCAACCGGCGCGAGCCGTTGAGGGTCGACGGGTCGGCCCGCTCCGCCGGCGTCATCGACAGCACGATCGCCTCCACGTGCTTCAGGCGCTTGTCGTCGGCCGGTACGGCGGCCAGCGCCTTGGCGTTCACCCCGGGCAAGAGGCCCAGCACCTGCTTGAGCGGCCCCATCGCCTGCATCTGCTTCAGCGCGACCAGGAAATCCGCCAGGTCCATCCCGTGCTTCGAGCGCGCTTTCTGCTCGAGCCGCTGCGCCGCCTCCGCGTCCACGGTGGCCGCCGCCTGCTCGACCAGCGCCACCACGTCTCCCTGGCCCAGAATGCGCCCCGCCATGCGCAGCGGGTCGAAGGGCTCGAGTAGGGGCGCAGCATGCTGCGCCCCTACGCTTTCCCCCGTGCCGATGAACTTGATCGGCAGGCCGGTCACGCCGTGGATCGAGAGCGCGGCGCCGCCCCGCGCGTCGCCGTCGAGCTTCGTCAGGATCACGCCCGTGAGCCCGACCCCCTCCTGAAACCCGCGCGCGATCCGCACCGCATCCTGCCCGGTCATCCCGTCCGCCACCAGCAGCACTTCGCGCGGGCTCCGCCGCGCGCATGTCCTTCAGCTCGCCCATCAACGCCGCGTCGATCTGCAGTCGCCCCGCCGTGTCGACGATGACGGTCCGGCAGCGCGCCTTCTCGGCTTCGCGCAGCGCCCGGTAGACGAGCTCCACCACACCCGTCGGGGATGGTAGGGGCGCAGCATGCTGCGCCCCTACACTACCCGATCCCGTCGATCCTTCCCCGAACACTGGCACACCGATCTGCTCACCGAGCTGCCGCAGTTGCTCCCCAGCTGCCGGGCGATACGGATCGGCCGCGACCAACCCCGGCGCCTTCTGCTCGAGCTTGAGCCGTCGCGCCAGCTTGGCGGCGGTAGTGGTCTTGCCGGAGCCCTGCAGCCCCACCAGCAGAATCACTGTCGGACCGACCGAGGCGAACTGTAGGGGCGCAGCATGCTGCGCCCCCACTTTCCGCGCCAGGTCCTCGTCCGTTGCGCCCAACATCCGCGCGATCTCGTCGCGCACCAGCTTCACCACCTGCTGGCCCGGGCTCACGGTCTTCAGGGCGATCGCCGCGACCGCGCGCTCCCGCACGAGCTCGACGAACCCTTGCGTGACCTCGAAGCTCACGTCCGCCTCGAGCAGGTGGCGCCGGATCTCGCGCAGCGCCTCGCTGACGTCCTGCTCCGACAGCACGCCGCGTCCCGTGACGCGCTTCAGAACGGCGGCGAGCTGCGACGCGAGGGCCGTAAACATAAGCCCACAAAACTACTTAGCGCGTTGGTGGATTCCAAGTGGGGGGGATTTGCCCGCTGGTTTGCCCGCTGCCCGGCCGACGCGGATCGCCGGCACGTGGCGCCAACCGGACCACCGCGCCGGCGCATCCACCAGCCGCACCACGGGCACGCCGCTCAGCACCAGCTGCTTGATCTCGGACCGCCGGACCGCCGCTCCACCGGAACGCCGTTTCGCCCAGGCGCGCTCGAGCCCACGGAAAAACCGCGCTCCCGAGGCGGCGTCGTCCCACAGGGTGTACCAAACGAGGACGTCGGCGCCTCTCCCGAGCACGCGATAGCGGTCCCCGTTCCACCCGGTCGCGACCAACGCGGCGGTGCTGTCGTCGCCCAGGTACTGCTCGAGCAGCAGACGGATCTCGAACTCGCCGAGGCCATCCTCGTACCGCACGGTGTCGGGACTGGGAGACACGAACGCCAGCCGGTCGGGCCGATCGCCCGCGGCGTAGCGGGCCGGGTGGAGAATCTGCTCGGTCGAGATCGGCATCAGCGCCCCGTACGGCTGCTTGCCCGGGTACTCCCGCTCGAACCAGCGCACGAACTCCGCACCCCCGAGGTACGGAAAGATGATGCTCTCGCGCAGCCACAGCGGCGCGCTGCCGAACACCTTCATGCCCTGCTGCTGCGCGCCGAGTGCGGTGCGCAGGTCCCAGAAGTTGGGCAGGCTCTCGATCCGCTGCTCCGGCATCAGCACCAGGATCTGGGCCAGCGACGCCTGGCCCTCGAGGATGGACTGGGCGGCAGTGCGGCGGTCGTTCTGGCGCTTGAGCTCGACCAGCGAGTCGAGATTCAGGTACTGATGCTGCAGCGCATGCACCAGCTCGTGCGAGATCACGACTCGGGCCTGGCTGGGATCGATGTCGGTGGGAATGTACAGGGCGTTCGAGTCGGGGTCGAAGTAGCCCGCCACCTGCTCCGTGAGCAGATCGACCATGCTGCGCCGCAGGTCGAGCGAATCCGGGATGAGGCCGAACAGGCGGTAGGCGGCCTGCGCTCCGGCGAGCTCGGCCGGCGGCAGATCGTCGTCGAACTTGTGGATCACGTAGTCCCGGACCTGGGCGCGGGTACGGCGCAGCACCACGGGGCGCTGCTTGAAGCGCAGGTGCGTCGCCCGCTCCACGGCGGGCATCATCTGCTGCACCGACTGCCGCAGCTCGGCTTCGCCGCGGACCTCCTGCGCCCGCTTTTCGCATCCCGTGCTGCCCGCTCCCACCGACCCCAGCAGCGCCCCGGCGGCGAGCCAGCGGCGCTTCATGCCTGCCACTCGATCCCCTTGCCCACAGCGGTCCCGACCACGCGGGCGACGTCCTGACCGCGCACGACGATCCCCTGGTGCTCGAGCTCTGCGCGTAGCAATTGGTCCAACTCGGCCCGGCGCTCCGCGAGGGGCGGCAACGGGCGGGAATGGGTGGCAACGGGCGGCACAGTGTCCGTGGCGGTGGGGCTTTTGCCGCCCGCTGCCGCCTTCTGCCGCCCTGTGCCGCCCAGCATCTTTTCTATCTCCGCCCCGATCCGCTCCAGCATCGGGAAGATCTCGGCCACCAGATCCTCTGCCGGCTCGTGCTGCGGCGTTTCATGCGTCAGCCCGCGCCGGATCATCGCGTCCACCTTGCGGCGCTCGCGGATCAATCGGTCGAGCTCCGGCGACACGGCGGCCGTGGCCTGCGCGTGGGCGCACGCTTCGTCCAGCACGTCGATCGCCTTGTCGGGGCGCGCGCGCTCGGGCACGAAGCGATCGGTGAGAACGATCGCGGCCTTGAGGGCGTCGTCCGTGATGGCGACGGCGTGGTGACGCTCAAGCCGCGGTCGCCGCGCGACCAGCACTTCCCACGTCTGGATGGCGTCGAGCTCCTCGACCAGCACGGGCTGGAAGCGGCGCTCGAGGGCGGGGTCGCCGCGGATCCACTTGTCGTACTCGCTGCCGGTGGTCGCGCCCACCACGCGGATGTCGCCGCGCACCAGCGCCGGCTTGAGCATGTTCGCCGCGTCCATAGCCGCCCCGAGCGCCGTCCCCTGCCCGATCAGGTTGTGCAGCTCGTCCACGAACAGGATGAGGTCGGGATCGGCCGAGAGGTCGCGCACCAGGCGACGGATGCGCTCCTCGTACTGGCCGCGGAACGCCGTGCCCGCGAGCAGCGCCACGTGGTCGAGCGCGAGGACGCGGGCGTCCTTGAGCGCGGGCGGGACGTCGCCCGCCGCGATGCGCTGCGCCAGCCCCTCGACGATGGCCGTCTTGCCTACGCCCGCCTTGCCGATGAGCGCCGGATTGTTCTTGCTCTGGCGCAGCAGGATGTCCACCACCCGCGCCACCTCGGCGTCGCGGCAGCGCACCGGCTCGAGGTCGCCGCGACGGGCCAGCGCGGTCAGCTCCACTCCGACGCGCTCGAGTACGTTGCCGGAGTCGAACAGTCCCTCGAACGCCTCACCCATCGGTCACTCGCCGTGCAGGAAGTGCTGATACCAGGCGATGATGGCGTCTCCCATCACGAACGTCACCGCCGCCCCCAGGGCGAGGAATACCCCGAACGGCACCAGACGCTTCTTCTTGAGCGACAGCGGGACGAAAATCAGGCTGCCGAGCAGGGCGCCGAGGAACACGGTCAGCAGCACGCCCTTCCACCCGACGAACGAGCCCACCATCGCCATCATCTTGATGTCGCCGCCGCCCATCGCCTCTTCTTTGAACGCCCACTGCCCCACCTGCGCCACCGCCAACAGCAGCGCGAAGCCCGCCGCCGCGCCGAGCACGGCGTTGAGAAAGCCGTCGGCGCCGCCCGCGAGCGACAGGGCGAGTCCCAGCACCAAACCACCCCAGGTGTATTCGTTGGGAATCAGGTAATGCCGTCCGTCGGTGACGCCGATGCCGAGCAGGATCGTACCGAACAGCGCCGCGGCGAGTGCGTGGATGGTGACCCCGTACAGCAGCGCCGCCGCCACCCAGATGGCGCCCACGGCCGCCTCGATGATGGGGTACTGTCGCGAGATCGGCTCGCCGCAACGACGGCAGCGGCCCTTCAAGAGCAACCAGGAAACGACCGGAATGTTGTCGCGCCAGGCGATAGGCTGCTTGCAGCGCGGGCAGGTGGAGGGGGGCTTCACGAGCGACATGTCGACCGGGAGTCGCACGATGCACACGTTCAGAAAGCTCCCGAGACAGAGCCCCAGGATCGCCACGGCGACGAGCAGAATCGGGTCAACGGCCACGCGTCACCTCGTAGAGCAGAATGCCCGCCGCCACCGCGACGTTGAGCGACTCCGCGCCCTGCGCCAGGGGAATCGCCACGCGCTGCGCGGCGAGGGCGTTGAGCTGCGGCCGGATCCCGGCTCCTTCGTTGCCGACGATCACCGCGATGGGACCGTCCCCTCGTCCCCCGTCCTCTCTCCCCATCGCCCGGTGGAGCGGGACACCGTCCGCCGCCGCCGCCCACAGCGTGACCGTAAGCTTCCGCGCCCAGGCGATGAAGCCCGCGTCGTCGAGCGGCACGACCGGGTGGCGGAAGGTCGCCCCCATCGCGGCCCGCAGCGCCTTGGGGCTCGTGGGGTCGGCGGTGCCGCGCAACACCACTGTGCCCGCGGCGCCCAGCGCGTGCGCCGTGCGAATCAGCGTGCCGACGTTCCCGGGGTCCTGCACCCCGTCGATCACGAGCACCACGGCACCCGGCCGCGGAGCGAACTCGGCCGCCGCCCAGCGACGCGGCTCGATCACCGCGATGATGCCCTGCGGCGTCTCCGTGTCGGCGAGCTGCGCGAACGTGCGGGCGCCGATCTCCTCCACCGGCACCGCGTGCCGCTCCAGCTCGGCCACGAGCTCCACGCCCCGCGCCGTGCGCGCCAGGTCGGGAGCGACCAGGGCTCCCTGGAACGGCAGGCCCGCCGCGAGCGCCTCCTCCACCAATCGCACGCCCTCGATCAGCGCGAGCCCGCGCCGGCCGCGTGCCTTGCGGCGTTGGAGATCGCGGATCGTCGATGGCAGATTACTGGCGATGGGTCTCCTCACGGGCTTTCAATATGTCGAGAAGCGGCGGACGGGCGCTACGTGAAGATCGCCCTCACGATCGCAGGGTCGGATTCGGGCGGCGGCGCAGGGATCCAGGCCGACTTGAAGACCTTCCACCAGTTCGGCGTGTTCGGGACGAGCGTGATCACGGCGGTCACCGCGCAGAACACGGTGGGGGTGCTCGCGTGGGAGCCCGTTTCCGCGGCGCTCGTCATGCGCCAGCTCGACGCGCTCGCGGTGGATCTCCCTCCGGGCGCCGTGAAGTCCGGGATGCTCGCGTCCGCCGTCCTGGTGGAGACGGTCGCCGACGGGATCGCCCGGCACCGTCTCCCGAACTACGTGCTCGATCCCGTGATGGTCGCGACGTCGGGCGATCGCCTGCTGGACCAAGATGCCGAGCAGCTCGTCGCGCGGCGCCTCCTCCCGCTCGCAACGCTCGTCACACCCAACCTGGACGAGGCGACGATCCTCGTGGGCGAGCCCGTCGCGACTCCGGACGCGATGGAGCGCGCCGGCCGCGCGCTGGTGCGGCGGGGAGCCAAGGCGGCGCTCGTGAAGGGTGGACACCTCTCGGGCGACCACGTGGTGGACGTGCTCGTCACCGCCGGAGCCGCCCGCCGGTTCACCCGGCCGCGGCTCGACACGACATCGACGCACGGCACCGGCTGCACGCTCTCGGCGGCCGTGACGGCGGGCCTGGCGCTCGGCCGCCCGCTCGAGCAGGCGGTCGCCGAGGGGCTCGACTTCGTACACCGCGCCATAGCCGCCGCTCCGGGACTGGGCGGCGAGCGCGGGCACGGGCCGCTCAACCATTTCGTGCCCGCTCCGCCGCGTCCACCCACCGAGGGGTTGTAAGTGCCCCGCCCGTTTCTCACGGCGCGCTGGGCGGACGTGCTGCTGCTCACCTTCGAAGCGCCGGCAGACCTGATCGGTCGCCTGGTGCCCGCGGGAGTCGAGCCGGACCGCTGGCACGGGCGTACCCACGTGAGCCTCGTCGCCCTCGGCATGCGACAGGTGCGGTTGCGCGGCTGGCCGGTGCCCGGGTTCTCCGCGCACCTGCAGGTGAACTTCCGCACCTACATCCGATATCGCGGCGAACCGGGGGTGTGGTTCATCCGCGAGTTCGTGCCCAGTCGGCTGCTGGCCGCGGTGGCGTGGCTCAAGTTCGGAGAGCCGTTCGGGACGGCGCCGATCCGCGTCCGGTTGGATGAGCACGAGTCGGGCGTGCGGGCCTCCTACCAGCTGGGACGGCCGGAGCTCGGGTGGCACCTGACGATCGCGGGATCGCGCGCCACCCACGTACCGCCCGCCGATGGCGCGGAGCATTACTTCAAGGAGCGCGTGCTGGCGTGCCGGGCGCGCCGGGACGGCGGGCTGGACGTGTTTCGCGTGGAGCACCCGCCGTGGGCCGTGCGGGAGGTGAGCGCGGTCGACTACCGGGTGGACTTCGGATTCCTGTATGGCGCCGACTGGCGGTTCCTCAACGATGCGAGGCCCGTATCGGCGATCTTCACTCCGGGATCCGAGGTGACCGTGTATCCGCCGCAGCCTGCGGCCCGCTCCTGACCCCGGCCGGCCGCAGTGGTCGCCAGTCGCAGGCCCAGCGCTCGTTGTCCTGCACGGCGACGTACACCACGTCCGGCACGACGCAGTAATGCCCCGACAGGCTGACGAGGACGTAATACGGGCCGAGGAGCGGAGTCGTGGCTACGTGACGGTACTCCCATGGCACCTGGTTCGGGTCGAGCCATGCCAGCCGCCCCACCACGACCTCCCCCACGACCGGCGACTGCCCCGGAACGAAGCATCCGCACACGACGCCGCATACGAGCACGGCTCTCAGGGACTCCACCATGGCTCACCTCGCTCTCGGAAGTGGTCCGTGTTCCCCCGGCGACGGCGTCCGAGGCTCTCAAGCGACGTGAACTATGACAGATGGGACGAAACGAGAGTTGCAACCGAGGGCGTCAGAGTCTCGTCAACACTCCACGGATCAGGCGCTCCAGCTGGCCAGCCACCCGCGCGCCGGCCTCGAGCACCTCGACGTGCGACAGTTTCTGTGCCGACAGTCCTGCCGCGACGTTCGTGACGCTCGAGAACCCGAGGCAACGCATCCCCCGCGCCCGGGCCGCGATCACCTCCGGCACGGTGGACATCCCCACGGCATCGGCCCCGAGCCGCTCCAGCATGCGGATCTCCGCCGGCGTCTCGAAAGAGGGTCCGAGCAGGGCGGCATAGACACCTTCTTCCAGCGGGATCCCCTCGGCGCGCGCCACGGCGCGCGCGCTGGCGCGCAGCCCGGAATCGTAGGGATCGCTCATGTCGGGAAAGCGCTGATCGCCCTCCACGACCGGCCCGACCAGCGGATTGCGGAACATCAGGTTGATGTGGTCCGCGATCAGCATCAGGGTGGGCGGCCGGAACGTGTGGCGTATCCCCCCGGCCGCGTTGGTCACGATCAGCGTCTCGACGCCGAGCCGCGCGAACACCCGGGTGGGGAGCGCTGCGACGTCGGCCGCGTGGCCCTCGTACAAATGAAAGCGGCCGCTCTGCACCAGGAGCGGCACGCCCTCGAGCGTGCCGACCACCAGCTCGCCTTTGTGGCCCGGCGCGCCGGGCTCGGGGAAGCCGGGGATCTCGCGGTACGGCACGCGCACCGCGTCGCGCACGGCGTCCGCCACGGCGCCGAGGCCTGAGCCGAGCACGATCGCCACACGCGGCTTGAGCTTGCCGAGCCGCCCCGCGACGGCGTTCGCCGCCTCCTCAATGACCCGTTTCCCGTTTCCCCTGTCCCGTTTCCCGGTCACAACAGGATCCCCGCCAGTGTCGCCGACAGGAAGTTCGCCAGCGTCCCCGCGATCATGGCCCGGAACCCGAGTCGCGCGAGGTCGTGCTTGCGGTCCGGCACCAGCGCGCCGATGCCCCCGATCTGGATCCCGACCGAGCTGATGTTCGCGAACCCGCACAGCGCGAACGTGGCGATGGTGAAGGACACGGGATCGAGCTGTCCCCGGAGCGGCCCCAGCTGGGCGTAGGCGATGAACTCGTTGAGCACCATGCGCGTGCCGAGCAGGCCGCCGATGGTTCCCGCGTCATGCCAGGGCACGCCCATGACCCAGGCGATGGGGCTGAAGACCCAGCCGAGTACCGTCTCGACTTTCTCCGGAAACCACGCGAAGACGTGACCGTGTACCCAGCCGAAACCGCCGTCCACCAGATAGATGAGCGCCACGAACGAGACGAGCATCGCGATCACGTTGAGCATCAGGGACAGACCCTCGCTCGTCCCTCGCGCCGCAGCGTCCACCACGTTCACGTCCGTGCGCGGAATCTCGATCTTGACGCCGCCGCGCGTCTCGGGCGTCTCCGTCTCGGGCTCGAGGATCTTGGCCATCATGATGGTGCCCGGAGCGGTCATGATGACGGCCGTAAGGAGGTGCCGGGCCTCGATGCCGAACGCGATGTACGCGGCCATGATCGATCCGGACACATGCGCCATGCCCGCGGTCATCACGGTCATCAGCTCGGAACGAGTCATCCCCGGAAGGAACGGCCGGATGGTGAGGGGCGCCTCCGTCTGTCCCATGAAGATCGACGCGGCGACGTTCAAGCTCTCGGCCCCGCTCGCGCCCATGACCCTGTTCATCAACACGGCGAACGCCCTCACGACCAGCTGCATCACGCCGAGATAGTAGAGGATGGCGAACAAGGCGGACACGAAGATGATCGCGGGGAGCACTTGAAACGCAAACACCACGCCTAGGCTCGACTGCTGCTTCCCGATCTCCCCGAACACGAACTCCGAGCCCTTGTAGGAAAAACTGAGGATCGCCTTGACGGCGTCGCCGAGGCCGCTGAACAACGTCTGACCGAACGGCACTCGCAGCACAAAGATCGCGAACCCGAGCTGCAACCCCACCCCCCAGGCCACCACCCGCCAGCTGATCGCGCCCCGGTTGCGCGAGAGCGCGAAGCCGATCGCCAGGATCAACGCGATCCCGAAGATCCCGGTGAGTCGCTGTGGAATCGAACGGGGAGCCCCCTGGGGCACGGGCGGAACGGTCGGCCGCGGCGCGCTGTCCGCCGTGGGCTGCTGCGCGCGGATCGCGCCGTGCACCGAGTTCCAGGCGAAGCGCGGCAGCGTGAACACGAGCAACGCGCACACGAACGTGACGGCGACAGCCGCGACCGTACGGCGCAGCGACATTAGAGAGCCTCCAATTCGCTCTGCACCCGCGACACCAACGCCACCTTCTCGAACTCCGGGAGAAACGCGCTCTCGCAGGCGTTCAACACCACCCGGGCGAGGTCCTCCTGCGCCAGACCGCCCTGCGCGTGCGCGAGGAAATACTCGTCGCTGAGCGACACCCCGTCCACCAGCCGACCGTCGGTATTGAGGGTCACGACCACGCCCCGATCGAGGTAGCGCTTAAAGGGGTGCTCCGCGAGCGCTGACACGGTATGAGTGTGGAGATTCGACGTGAGGCACATCTCGAGCGGCACGCCGTGCTCGACCACGTACTCGAGCAGCGGGCCGTCCTCCCCCAGGCGCGTGCCGTGCCCGATCCGCCGGACGCCACAATCGTGCAGGGCCTGCCGGATCGAGTCAGGGCCGTCTCCTTCGCCCGCGTGACAGGTGCACGCCATGTCGTGCTGCGCCGCGTAGGCGAACGCCCGTGCGTGGTCGCGCGCCGGGAAGCCCCGCTCGGGTCCGGCGAGGTCGAACCCGACGACGCCCGCGGAACGGTACTCCGCCGCGGCACGCGCCAGCTCGAGCGACTCGGCCGGCGGCCGAGTGCGGATTCCGCACACGATCACCCCAACCTTGGTGCCGGTCTCCGCCACGCCGCGCTTGATGCCGGCGAGCGGCGCCTCGATCGCCTGCGCCAGCGTGAGCGCGGGCCGGTGCAGCAGCGGCGAATACCGCACCTCCACGTAGCGCACGCCGTCGGCGGCCACGTCGAGCACGAACTCGTAGGCGACGCGCTCCAGCGCCGCGGCCGTCTGCATCACCGACAGCGTGATCTCGTACTTGGTCAGGTACTCCTCGAGACTCTTCGCGTGTTTCACCGACAGCGCCCGCGCCAGCCCTTCGGGGGTGTCCGCCGGAAGCCGGATGCCCTGGACCCGCCCCAGCTCGAGCATGGTCTCGGGCCGGAGGCAGCCGTCGAGATGCACGTGCAGCTCGGCCTTGGGCCAGCGCCGCAGCAGCTCCTTCGAGAGGCGCGGCGGCCCCTGGCGCGCGCTCACCACCACGCGGAAGATCGCCCCGCCCTCCCCCACCGGATCGCCCCCGTCCACCGGCCGGCCCACACCGTCGGTCACGTACGCTGCGCCGCGGCCGACCAGCTCCGCGAGCTCGTGGTCCAGCTGCTCGACGGCGTCGCGCACGCGCGCGCCCGGCGCCACGCTCACCGGGCGCTCATTCACGAACACCCGGATCATGGCGCCAGACGGGGGACGGGCGGTTGCGCGGCGGCGAGGAGCACCAGGGGCACGTGCATGGTGCGCTGAAAATTGCCAAGCGCGAGTGGGTTGCGCTACCTTGCAGCGCGCCGAGCCGAAGGACCTAGTGCCGACCAAACCCGCCAGCCACCGCATCCTCGTCGTGGACGACGAGCCCGACATCACCGCGCTCGTCGCGTACCACCTTGCGAAAGAGGGGTATCGGGTCACCACGGCCGCGAGCGGGCGCGACGCGCTGCGGGCCGCCCGTGAGGAGCGACCCGATCTCGTCGTGCTCGACCTGATGCTCCCGGGCGCGTCGGGATACGACGTCCTCACGGACCTGCGGCGCCGCGAGGAGACGAAGGAGCTCGGCGTCATCGTGCTCACCGCACGCAAGGACGAATCCGATCGCATCAAGGGCCTCTCGCTCGGCGCCGACGACTACCTCCCCAAGCCGTTCTCGCCCCGGGAGCTGGTGCTGCGCGTCGGCGCCGTGCTGCGGCGGCTGGCCGCCCCGGCGGTCGCCGCCGGCGGGCTGGTCACGGCCGGTCCGATCGCGGTCGACCGTCACGCCCATCGAGTCACGGTGAACGGCGCCGAGGTCGAGCTCACCGCGACCGAGTTCAAGCTGCTCACGACCCTGATCGAGCGCGAAGGACGCGTGCAGAGCCGCGCCCAGCTGCTCGAGACGGTGTGGCAAGCCCAGCCCGACATCCAGACGCGTACGGTGGACATGCACGTGCAGCGCCTGCGCCAGAAACTCGGAAGGGCGGGCGATCATATCGAGACCGTGCGCGGCGCGGGGTACCGCTTCCGGCGCCCCGACGCGCGGCCCCGCACGCGCGCGTGAAGCTCGCCACCCGGCTGTTCGTCACGAGCAGCCTGCTGGCCGCGCTCGCCGTGGCGGGCCTCGCCGTCGCCGCCGACCGGCTGCTGCGGCGCTACCTCGAGGACGAAATCGCCCACGGGCTCGAGCGCGAGGCCCTGCTCATCGCCACCCTGCTGCCGGCGGATTCGCTGCGCTGGCCCGAGTTCGCGCGCCAGCTGGGCGAGAGCGTCGGACACCGCATCACGCTGATCGACCCCACCGGGCGGGTGCGCGGCGACACCGAGTTCGACCGCGCGTCGCTCGGCGGGCTCGAGAACCACCTCATGCGCCCCGAGGTCCAGCAGGCGCTGGCGAGCGGCGAGGGACGGGGAAGGCGGCTGAGCGCGTCCACCAACGAGCGCCGCATGTACGTGGCGCGACGCGGCGGGCCGCCGGGGCTCGCCGTCGTACGGGTCTCGACGACCCTGGCGGCGGTGGATGCGCAGGTGGGCGCCGTGCAGAACGCTGTGGCCCTCGCAGGACTCGCGGCCGTGCTGGGCGCGGCCATGCTCGCCTGGATCGTCTCGCGCGAGGTCGCCCGGCCGCTGGTGCAGCTGGGATCCGCCGCCCGCGCCATCGCGGACGGACGCCGGCCCGAGTTCCCCGACGCGCGCGTGCCCGAGGTCGCCCAGCACGTCGTCGCGCTGCGCGCCATGCACGAGCAGCTCGACGGGCGCTTCGCGGAGCTGGTGCGCGAGCGCGAGGAGACGGCCGCGCTGATCGAAACCATGACCGATGGGGTGCTCGCGGCGGATACGCGCGGCGCGATCGTCACCCTCAATCGCGCGGCGCGGTGGCTGTTGGGGTACGGGGCGGACGATCCCCTCCCCGCCCTGGCCGGCCTGTTCCACGAAAAGGCGGCGCGCGACCTCGTCGAGACGCTCCTTGCCGGGGGCGACGCCGAGCCGCACGAGCTCGAGCGGGGCGGGCGCGCGCTGCTCGTGACCGGCCGCGCCGTGCCGAACGGCGGCGCGCTGCTCGTGATCCGCGACGTCACCGAGCTACGGCGGCTGGAAGCCGTTCGCCGGGACTTCGTCGCCAATGTGTCCCACGAACTCAAGACGCCCCTCACCTCCATCGCCGGGTACGCCGAAACGCTCGCCACGGAAGACGCGGGCAAGGAAACCGAGCGCTTCGCCCGCACCATTCTGAACAACGCGCACCGCATGCAGCGCCTGGTGGACGACCTGCTGGACCTGTCGCGCATCGAGTCGGGATACTGGCAGCCCAGCCTCGAGCACGCCGACGCGGCCGCGATCGCGGCCGAGGCATGGGCCGCGTTCGCCGACCGCGCGCGCGACGCCCGGGTCGAATTCACGGTCGCCGCCACCGCCGGCGGCGGCGTGACCGCCGATCCCGATGCGCTGCGCCAGGTTTTCACGAATCTGTTCGACAACGCCCTGCGCCACACACCCCCGGGCGGCCGCATCAAGGTGTCGGTGGACCGGCTCAAGGGAGGGGGCGTCAACGTCGCGGTGGCGGACACGGGCTCGGGGATCGGGCCCGAGCACCTGCCCCGCATTTTCGAGCGCTTTTACCGCGCCGACCCCGGCCGGTCGCGCGAGGAGGGGGGCACCGGGCTGGGCCTGGCGATCGTCAAGCACCTCGTCGAGGCGCATGGCGGGCGCGTCGAGGCCCGCAGTACCGTCGCCAAGGGCACCACCGTGAGCATATTCTTCCCGGACCGAGCTGCGGCATCGTAGTCACCTTTCCCTCGTCCCCCGTCCCTCTTCCCTGTTACACGTCCGTCACACTCTCGTCACCGCAGCTTGACCGCCGCGGGGCATCGTGCCCCCGTGCGCATAGGACTGGTCTCCGACACGTACCTCCCCCAGGTCAACGGGGTGACGACGGTGGTCCGCCGCATCGTCGCGCTGCTGCGCGGGCAGGGCCACGAGGTGGCCGTCGTGGCACCGCGCTATCCGGAGTTCGCCGGGGCCGCCGGCGAGCGCGAGCTGCGGATCGGCTCCCTGCCGTTCCCGCTGTACCCGGACATCCGTTTGTCCTGGCCCAGCTTTCGCCGCGTCGCCGAATTCTTCGACGAGTTCCAGCCGGACCTGCTCCACGTCCATACGGAAGGCGCGCTCGGCGTCGCCGGCCGGCGCTACGCGCTGGCGCGCAAGCTGCCCCTCGTCACGTCGTTTCACACCAACTTCCCGCAGTACAGCCGGCATTACGGCGTCGGCTTCCTCGAGCCGGCGGTCTGGCGCTGGCTGGAGCGGTTCCACGGCCCCGCGGCGGTGACGCTGACGCCGGGAGAGGGCGTGCGCGACGAGCTGGTGCGGCGCGGCATCACGCACGCCGCCGTGTGGGGGCGCGGCGTCGACACGCGCTTGTTCCACCCCGGGCGGCGCGACCCGGGCTGGCGGCGCTGGCTCGCCGGCGGGGACGACACGGCGGTCGTGCTCCACGTGGGCCGCCTCGCCCGCGAAAAGAACCTCGAGGTGCTGATCGCGGCCTGGTATACGGCGCGCGACGCCCTCGGCCAGCGCGCCACTTTCGTCGCCGCGGGAGAGGGGCCGGTCGCGCGGGACATCGAGGCCGATCTCCCCTTTGTTCGCATGTTGGGGTTTCTGCCGCGGCAGCATCTCGCCACGCTGTACGCCAGCGCGGACCTGTGCGTGTTCCCCTCGCACACCGAAACCTGCGGGCTGGTCGCGCTCGAAGCGATGTCCTCCGGCGTACCCGTGGTCGCGGCGGACGCCGGCGGCTTTCGGGAGAGCATCCGGCACGACGTCACGGGTGTGCTCGTGCCGCCGAGCGACGTGCAGCGCTACGCCCACGCGATCATCGAGCTGGCAGTCGATCCCGCCCGCCGCTTCCAGCTCGGCGCGGCCGCGCGCGAGCAGGCGCTCGCCCGCGACGTGGAGCCGGAGAACGCGGAGCTGCTCACGTGCTACGCCGGGTTGATCGGGGTCACCGCGCGGAGGACCGCGACGTGCGCCGCCTAGTGATCGTCCTGGCCGACGGGCTGCGGCCCGATGCGGTCGCTCCCGGCATCATGCCGTCGCTCGATGCGCTGGGCGGCGCCTTCACTCTCGCCCGCCAGGCCCGCACGGTCCGCCCCAGCGCCACAGTGGCCGCCCTTGCCTCGCTCGCCACCGGCGTCGCGCCCCAGACCCACCGCCTCACCGAGCCCGGGCTGGCCTTCCTGTCCGGTTTGCGCTCGCTGCGGCCGGTGGCCCGGGAGCTGGCTCGGGCCGGCATCCCGACCGACGTCGTGACGGGCGAGCTCGGTCCCGCCGCCCTGCCCATCGCCTGGTCGCTCGCGGCCACCGCCGGCGTCCGCCGGCTCGTGGCCAAGGGCACCCGCGCGCGCGACACCGCGGGGGCGGCGCACCGGCTGCTCTCGGAGGCGGAAGAGCGGCTGCTGTTTCTCTACCTGCCCGATTGCGATCGGGCCGGTCACGCCTACGGATGGATGTCGGATCCGTACCTCGCAGCCGCCGCGGAGGTGGATGCCGCCGTGGGCTCGCTCGCCCGGTGGACCGACGAGGCCGTGTTCATCGTGACGGCGGACCATGGGGGCGGCGGCGTCCGGGCCAACGAGCACGACGAGCCCCACCCCGTCAACGATCACATCCCGCTGGTGGTGGCTGGGCCCGGCGTCACACGCCGCCATCAGCTGACCCGCGTCATCTCCCTGCTGGACATCCCCGCGACCGTGCTGTGGTGGTTCGGTGCCCCGCTGCCCGATGGCTACGAAGGCCGCCCCTTGCTGGACGCGTTCGTGCCCGTCCCCGCCCCCCGGGCCGCTCCGGTCGCGGCCTGATGCGCTGGCTCACCCACCTCGGCGGCGCGCGCTTCACGCTCGGCGTCGGGCTGGCGTTGGTGGCCCTGGGACAACCGCGGCTCGGTCTCGCGGCGCTGCTCGCCAACACGGGATCGCATCTGGTGGTGCAGATCCTGAAGCGCGCCGTCGCGCGGGCGCGCCCGTGCGACGCGAGCGGCACGCCGCTCGCCCTCGTCGATCTGCCCGATCCGCATTCCTTTCCTTCGGGTCACGCGGCGGCGGCGACGGCGGTGGCCGCCACGATCGCGCTGTCCCACCCGGCGAGCGTGCCGCTCGTACTGCCGCTGGCCGGCCTGGTCGCTTACTCTCGAGTTGCCCTGCGGGTGCATCACGTGAGCGACGTGGTTGCCGGCTTTGCCCTCGGACTGGGCGGCGCGGTCGCGGCTTCGTCGCTGCTCCGGTAGTGCCCCAGGATATTGCCTCCGCGCAGCGGATTCTCGTGGTCGACGACGAGGCCGACATCACGGCCCTCGTCGCGTACCACCTCGCCAAGGCGGGCTACCGGGTCACGACGGCGACCGGAGGCCGGGAGGCGCTCGACGCGGCACGCGAAGAGCGGCCCGACGCCGTCGTCCTCGATCTCATGCTGCCGGACGTGTCGGGCTACGAGGTGCTCGCGGAGTTGCGGCGCCGCGATGAGACCCGCCAGATCGGCGTCCTGCTGCTCACCGCGCGCCGGGAAGAGGCCGACCGCATCCGCGGCCTCTCGCTCGGCGCCGATGACTACCTGCCCAAGCCGTTCTCGCCGTTGGAGCTGGTGCTGCGCGTGGGGGCCGTGCTGCGGCGGCTGCGGGCCCCGGCCGGAGCCGTCGGTGGCCGACTCAGCGCCGGACCCATCGTGCTCGACACGGCAGCCCATCGCTTGACGCTGGACGGCACCGAGGTCGTGCTCACCGCCACCGAATTCAAGCTGCTGCGCACGCTGCTCGAGCGGGAAGGCCGCGTGCAGAGCCGCGCCCAGCTGCTCGAGACGGTATGGCACGCACAGCCCGACATCCGCACGCGCACCGTGGACATGCACCTGCAGCGCCTGCGTCGGAAGCTCGGGCCCATGGGTGCCTGGATTGAGACGGTGCGGGGCGTGGGGTACCGCTTCTGCCGGAGTGCCCTCAGTGCGGCAGCAGGGCCGGCCCGAGCGACACCACGATCGAGATGGTGAACAGCACGATGATGATCCACTCCAGCATCTCGAGGCGGCGGGTGGCGGCGCGATCGGCCATCCGGCTGTAGATGCTGTCGATCGTCTGCAGCTTGCGGGTGATGCTGACGTCCCATTCCGCGAGGTGGAACCGGCGCGACGCGAGGCCGTACACGCGCGTGAGGTACTGCTCACCGATCAGCTTCAGGGCGTTGGTCACCTGCTCGAACAGAATGGCCGCGTCCAGCTGCAGCTGCGCCAGCTCGCGCAGATCCGACCCGTACAGGCTCGGGACCCGCAACGCCGACCAGCGACGCTTGGACAAGAGGCCGTAGGCCCGCTCCAGCGCGTCGTCCAGCTGCTGATCGAGATAGCGCATCTCCAGGAGCTGCGTGTTGGCGAACTCGATCACGGCGCGCACGTCCTCGCCCTCCGGATCGAACAGCAGGGTCACGTCGGTGTCGATGAACGTGGCGTCGTCGGGGCCGAACGACAGCCGGGACGAGGTGGCGTCGGCGATCTCCTGCTGCGACAGGCGATGTCGCTCGGCCCGCAGGATCTGCGCGATCGTGTGCGCGTGCTGGGCCGCGAGCGTGGCGGCGTCGCACGCCGGTGCGAACTGCTCGACCTCGAAGATGGCGTAGTCCTCGACGAAGTGGGCGATGTGGTGTCGCACGGCTGCTTCGCCCAGCGTCGCCACCAGCCGCTCCACGTGGCCGCGCGAGTCCGCGAGCAGGCGCTCGTTGCCCCACAGCTCGCTCGAGAGCGATGCCAGCGTCGCGAGCGGGCCTTCGATCGGGATCGCGTAGCTCAAGGAAACCGCGCCGAAATCGTACAGCAACACCTCCACGGTCGACCCGGTGCTGAAGGAGCCGAGGGACAGCGGCTGGGCGGGCAGCGACACGCGTAACGGTGCCGGGCGGTACTCGAAGAACGCCGGCGCGCGGCGCTTCTGCTTCACCGTCTGCCGCTCGGTCCCCGCCAAGATGCGCTGCTCGGCGCCGTCCAGGTCGATCGCCTGCGCAATCTCGTAGGCGAACAGGGGATAGCACGTCCCCTTGACGACCGTCAGTTCCTGCCGTTCGCTAACCACGAGGGCTGTACGCTAGGACGCCGCCCGGGAGGCGGCAAGGCACGCGGTCCCGCCCCCGTTACGAACTTGTTACACTCCGCGCGCTCGTCCGTGACGCGCCAGGGCTTCGTTACCCCCCGACGTCGCACGCGCACCACAACCCATTCCCTCGAGGAGAGACACCCAATGCCGTCCTTTATGCGTCGAGCGCTCGGAGCGGCCATCGCGGCCGCCGCGGGCGCGGCCCCGCTCGCAGCCCAGCAGGCAGCTCCCGCGGCGCCCCAGGTAACCGCCGGCGCCCTGGTCTACACGCAGTACGTGTATCAGCTGAAAGATTCGGTCAACCACTTCAACAACTTCGACATCACGCGCGCGTACGTGAACGTGCTGGGCCGGTTCGCGGGCGGCGTCACGACGCGCGTCACCGTCGACGTCCAACGCTTCGGTACTGGGGGCAATGCCGCGATCACCAACCCCGACAACTCGCTCAGATTGCGGCTCAAGTACGCCTTCGCGACGTATACGCCGCAGGGGAGCCCCCTCACGTACAAGGCCGGCCTGATCCACACGCCCTGGCTCGACTGGGAAGAAGCGCTGTGGGACTACCGCGTGCAGGGTACGATGGCGATGGACCGCGCCGGCTACATGTCGGCGTCGGACTACGGCGTAGGCGTGGACGGCAAGTGGATGGCCGACAAGGTCAACTTCCAGTTCACCGTCGTCAACGGGACGTTCTATTCGAACACGTCGGCAGGCCAGGGCAAGGACGCGGAGGCGCGGGCTTCGGTCCGCGTGCTCGACACCAACGATTCGAGCCGGGTGGGCGGCCTGCGCATCACGGGCTACGCCGGGTACGGCCGGGCTCCCACGGGGGACCGGAACCGCTTCATCGGAATGGTTTCCTACCGGTCCAAGCAGATCACGCTCGCGGGCGAAGCCGCGATCACGCAGGACGGCCAGCTGAGCGCGCTCAACGGGCACGTCTACAGTGCGTTCGGCGTCTACAAGGTCCCGCAGTCCAAGGTCGGGGTCATCGCGCGCGTGGACATTACGCACCGGCAGGCCGGTGCCGGGGACAAGCAGACGCGCTTCATCGGGGGCCTATCCTATCAGCTCTCGCCCAACTGGCGGCTGCTGGGCGACTGGGACTACGCGAACTATCAGACCGACGCCCTGAACGCGGCCAACTTCGCGACGCGCTCGCAAGCCCTGTTCCAAACCCAAATCGCGTTCTAACGGACGAGGTATCCTGTATGCAGAAGACCCCCCTGCTTGTCGTCGCGCTTGCCGCCCTTGCCGCCACCGCCGCCCCTGCCGTCGCGCAGGTGAAGCTCAACGGCGCCGGCGCGACGTTCCCCAACATCATCTATCAGGATTGGATGCTGACCTACAACCAGGCGCATCCCGACGTCCAGCTCAACTACCAGTCGATCGGGTCGGGCGGCGGCATCCGCCAGTTCTCCGACGGCACCGTCGATTTCGGCGCGACCGATGCCCCGATGAAAGACTCCGCCATCGCCGCGATCAACGGCAACGTGCTGCACATCCCGACGGTGCTGGGCGGCGACGTCCCGACCTACAACCTCCCCGACGTGAAGGCGACGCTCAAGTTCACGCCCGACGTGCTCGCCGACATCTTCCTCGGGAAGATCACGAAGTGGAGCGACGCGCGGATTGCGTCGGCCAACGGCGGTGTGAAGCTGCTGGACGCCGACATCGTGGTCGTCCACCGCTCCGACGGCTCGGGCACGACGTTCATCTGGACCGACTATCTGTCCAAGGTCAGCCCCGAGTGGGAGCAGAAGGTGGGGCGCGGCCCATCGGTCAACTGGCCCGTGGGACTGGGCGGCAAGGGCAATGAGGGCGTCACCGCCACGGTGAAGCAGACCCCCGGCGCCATCGGCTACGTCGAGCTGGGTTACGCCATCGCCAACCAGCTGCCTGCCGGCAGCGTCCGCAACAAGGCGGGGAAGTTCGTGGCCGCCTCGCTCGAGAGCATCACGGCGGCCGCGGCTGGCGCCATGAAGCAGATGGGAGCCAACACGGATTTCCGCGTCTCGATCACCAATCCCGACGGCGACGCGGCGTATCCGGTCGCGAGCTTCACCTGGTTCCTGCTGCACAAGCAATACGACGATGTCGCGAAAGCCGGCGCCCTCGTGAAGTTCGTGTGGTGGGCGGAGACGCAAGGCCAGTCGCGCGCCGCGCCGCTCGGCTACGCGCCGCTGCCCAAGCAGCTCAGCCCCTGGATCGAGACACGCTTGAAGAGCATCACGGCCGGCGGCAAGTCGGTGTGGACGACGGCAGCCCGGTAGCCACGGGGGAGGCGTTTCCGCCCGATGACGAGGCTCCCCATCGAGCCGCCCGCGACGCAGCCGTCGCACTCCCAGACCCACGCCCGTCCCCTGCTCCTGGGACGCAACACGGGCGATCGGCTGTACCGTGCCGCGCTCACCGGCCTGGCGCTGTCGCTGCCGCTGCTCCTGCTGGCGCTCGTCCTCGAGCTGGGCGCGAGCGCCTGGCCCGCGATCACGCGATTCGGGTTCCGCTTCGTCTGGACGTCCGTGTGGGACCCGGTGGCCGGCGTGTTCGGCGCCGCGCCCATGATCTTCGGCACCATCGCCTCGTCGCTCCTGGCGCTGCTGTTCGCGGTGCCGTTGGCGCTCGGCGTCGCGATCTATCTGACCGAGTTTTCCCCTAAGTGGCTGCGCCAACCGGTGGCGTTCCTGGTCGAGCTCCTGGCCGCGATCCCGAGCGTGGTGTACGGCGTGTGGGGGATCTACGTCCTCATTCCGTTCCTGCGCTCCTACGTCGTGCCCCCGCTGCGGGCGCTGCTCGGCTGGACGCCGTTCCTGCAGGGTGTGTTCTACGGCAACTCGCTGCTCGCGGGTGGCGTGATCCTCGCGATCATGATCGTGCCCTACATCGCCGCCGTGTCGCGCGAGGTGCTGCTCGCCGTGCCGCCGAGCCAGCGCGAAGCGGCGCTCGGCATGGGCGCCACCCGGTGGGAGGCGGTGTGGACGGCCGTCGTGCCCTACGGCCGGGCCGGTCTCATCGGCGCGGTGATCCTGGGGCTGGGACGCGCGCTGGGCGAGACCATGGCGGTGACGATGCTGATCGGCAACCGGCATGACATCGGCGTCTCGGTGCTGCAGCCCGCCTACACCATGGCCGCGGCGATCGCCAACGAGTTCAGTGAAGCGACCACCGACCTCTATCTCTCCGCGCTATTCGAAGTCGGCCTCATTCTGTTCGTGATCACCGTGGCGGTGAACGCCTTGGCGCGGCTCATGATCTGGCGCGTCGCCCGCGGCACCGCGGTGGGGAGCCGCGCGCTGTGAGCGCGCGCCGCCTGCGCCGTCGCATCGTGAGCGGGGCCATGACCGCCCTGGTGGCCGTGTTGTCGTTCGTGGCGGTGCTCGCGCTCGTCCTCATTCTCGGGTATCTGGTCGCCAAAGGCGCGTCGTCCCTCGACTGGAGCTTCTTCGTCAAGAATCCGGTCCCGGCCGGCCAGTCAGGGGGCGGCGTGGCGAACGCGATCGTCGGGACCGTGATCATCGTTGGACTCGCGGCGCTCATCGGCCTGCCGATCGGCATCGGGACGGGCCTGTACCTCGCCGAGTACGGATCGGGCCGCCTCGGCTGGACCGTACGGTTCGTGGCGGATGTCCTGAACGGCACACCGTCGATCGTCGTCGGCATTTTTGCCTGGACCTGGCTGGTCCGGCCGATGGGGCACTTCTCCGCCCTCGCCGGGAGCGTGGCTCTCGCGGTGCTGATGGTGCCGATGCTGGCGCGCACCACCGAAGAGATGGTGCGCCTGGTTCCCCACTCCCTGCGCGAGGCGGCGCTCGCCCTTGGCTACCCGCGCTGGCGCACCTCGTTACGGATCATCGCCCGCACCGCGCTGGCGGGGATCCTCACCGGCTGCCTCGTGGGCGTGGCGCGCATCGCGGGCGAGACCGCGCCGCTGCTCTTCACGGCGCTCGGCAACCTGAACTTCACTACGAGCATCATGCAGCCGATGCAGACCTTGTCCCTGCAGATCTTCGTGTACGGCACCGGTCCCTTCGACGAATGGCACCGCCTGGCGTGGGCGGCGGCGCTCGTCCTGATGGGCCTGGTGTTGCTCCTGGCCCTGGCCGCGCGCGCAGCCGTCCGGCAACGACATGGCGCGGCCCGTTGACGCCCGGCTCCAGCTCGAGGCCGTGCGGCTCACGGCCCTGTACGGCCGGCGGGCCGTGGTGAAGGACGTGTCGATCCTGTTCCCGGCGCACACCGTTACCGCGGTGATCGGGCCGTCGGGGTGCGGCAAGAGCACGTTCCTGCGTTGTCTCAATCGCATGCACGAGCTGTCCGAGGGCGGCTGGGTCACGGGCTCCGTCCTGCTCGACGGGGCCGACGTGTACGACGCCGGCGTCGATCCCGTCCAGCTGCGTCGCCGCATCGGCATGGTGTTCCAGCGCCCGACCCCGTTCCCCACCATGACCATCTACGACAACGTGGCGGCGGGCCTGCGCGTGAACGGCCGGCGGTCGCGTGGCGACTTGGACGCGGCCGTGGAACGGGCCCTGCGCCAGGCCGCGCTGTGGGACGAGGTGAAAGACCGGCTAAAAAAGAGCGCGCTCGACCTGTCGGGCGGCCAGCAGCAGCGCCTCTGCATCGCGCGCGCGCTCGCCCCCGAGCCCGAAGTCCTGCTGCTCGACGAGCCGACGGCCTCGCTCGATCCCGCCGGCACGCAGCGGATCGAGGAGCTGTGCCACGAGCTCAAGCGTCGCTACACCATCGTCATCGTCACGCACAACCTGCAGCAGGCCGGCCGCGTCTCGGACTACACCGCGTTCTTCTACGTCGGCGATCTGGTCGAGGTGGGCCGCACCGAGCAGCTGTTCACCAAACCGGCGAAGGAGCACACGGAAGCCTACATTACGGGGAGGTTCGGATGACGGCAGCGGTCGAACTGGCAGACGGCCGGAAGAAACTGACCCCGGACGCGAGTCCGGGGTCCCCGGGCTTGCGCCCGGGGTCAGGAATCGCCACCCCGGTGATCGACGTCCGGCGGTATGCGTTCTGGTACGGCGGGACGCAGGCGCTCTTCGATCTGACGTTCACGATCCCGCGTCGGGCCGTTACGGCCCTCATCGGGCCGTCGGGATGCGGCAAGAGCACGTTCCTGCGCTCCATCAACCGGCTGAACGAGTTGATTCCAGGCACGCGCCACAGGGGGGACATCCTGCTCGAGGGAGTTTCCGTATTCTCACGCGGCATGGACGCGGTGGCGCTGCGCCGCGAGGTCGGCATGGTGTTCCAGCGGCCGAACCCCTTCCCCAAGACCATCTTCGACAACGTGGCGTACGGGCCGCGCCTCAACGCCCTCGCGCCCGAGCGCGACATCCCCGAGCGTGTGGAGCGGGCCCTGCGGCAGGCGGCGCTGTGGGACGAGGTGAAGGACCGGCTCGAGGCGCCCGGGACCAGCCTGTCGGGCGGCCAGCAGCAGCGCCTCTGCATCGCGCGCGCGCTCGCCAACGAGCCCGAGGTGCTCCTGATGGACGAACCCTGCTCCGCGCTCGATCCCGCCGCCACGCAGCGCATCGAAGAGCTGATGGTGGAGCTGAAGCAGAGCTATTCGATCGTGATTGTCACACACAACATGCAGCAGGCGTCGCGCGTGTCGGACTTTACGGGATTCTTCTACCTCGGCCATTTAATTGAGTTCGGCGATACCAAGCAGCTGTTCACGAGGCCCGCGGACGAGCGTACCGAGGCCTACATCACGGGACGGTTCGGATGAGCGCCTCTCCCCGCGCTGCACACCGCCACTTTCACGACGAGCTGGCCGAGCTCAAGGCCAAGCTGCTCACCATGTCGGGCGAGGCCCAGGAGGCCCTGGGTCACGCGCTCGACGCGCTGCTCAAGCGCGACGCCGCATACGCGGCCCGCGTGATCGCGGGCGACCGCGCCATCGACGCCCTCGAACTCGAGATCGAAGAGACGGTGATCGACCTGCTCGCCACACAGCAGCCCATGGCCCGGGACCTGCGGCTGCTCGTCGCCGCCACCAAGATCGCCAACGATCTCGAGCGCGTGGGCGACCATGCCGTGAACATCGCGCAGTCGGCCGAGCGCCTGCTGGGGGCCCGCATGGTCGCGCCCGAGCCGGAGCTCTTGGAAATGGCGCGCCAGGCCCGCGCCATGCTCTCGGGGGCGCTCGATGCGTTCGTGCGCGGCGACGCCGCCCTGGGCCGCGAGATCTGCCGCCGCGACGACTCGGTTGACGCCCTGAACAGCTCCGTGTTCCGGATTCTGCTCACCCACATGATGGAAGATCCGCACATCATCGGAGCGGCGATGGACCTGTTCCTCGTGAGCCGCAACCTCGAGCGCGTCGCCGACCTGGCGACCAACATCGCGGAAGACGTGGTATTCGTGGTGGAAGGAAAGACGATCAAGCACCACGCGGAAGGATGATCACCGGGGAGCGCCGGCGCTCCAGGTACTCCGGGTTCACGAACAGCTTGATCAGCGCCATGCCCGCCAGGAAACCGCCCACGTGGGCCCATACCGCCACGCCCCCTTGCGCGCGGGACAGCGCGCCCGCCGCCCCGAGCAGCAGCTGCAGCACGAACCAGTAGCCCAGCATCACATACGCGGGCAGGGCTACCGTCGTCACGAAAAAGCCCAGCCACACGATCGTGTGCACCCGCACGCGCGGGTACAGGAGAATGTAGGCGCCCATCACGCCGCTGATCGCCCCGGACGCGCCCACCATCGGGATCGGCGATGCCGGGTCGCTCACGATCTGCGCCGCCGCCGCCGCCGCCCCGCACAACAGATAGAACACGACGAACCGCGCGTGCCCCATCGAGTCCTCGATGTTGTTCCCGAACACCCACAGGAACCACATGTTGCCGATGATGTGCAGCCAGCCCGAGTGCAGGAACATCGAGGTCAACACGGTCCACCAGTGCGGCTGCGCCGTGATCACGCAGCGCATGCCCGGCCCCACGGGCACCCCCGTGCCCGGCGGCACCGTACGCAGCACCTCGCCGGGGATCAAGCCGAGCTCGCACACCGATCGGACCAGCTGCTCGCCGCTGACACCGGCCCCCTGAACCAACAGCCAGACCAGCGCGTTAACGGCGATGATGCCGATGGTGATGACGGGTGTCAGATCGGTAGGGTTCTCGTCCTTGTACGGGATCACGTGGGGAATCTAACGCGGGAGCACTTCCCTCGCGCTGCCTTTTTGGCATCTTTCTCGGGCACGGGCTTTGCCTCTGCGACGAGCGACTACTTTCGCGCATCGACCTTAGGATGAGGAGCACTCGTCATGGCTGAGAAAATCATCGGGATCGACCTGGGCACCACCAACTCGGTGGTGGCAGTGATGGAGGGTGGGGATCCCGTCGTCATTCCCAACGCCGAAGGCGGTCGCGTCACGCCGTCCGTCGTGGCGTTCACGAAGGACGGGGAGCGGCTCGTCGGCCAGGTGGCGAAACGGCAGGCGGTTACCAACCCCCAGAACACGATCTTTTCGATCAAGCGCTTCATGGGGCGGCGCATGGGCGAGGTGGTGGAGGAGACGAAGCGCGTCCCCTACAAGGTGGTCGAAGGGCCGAACGGCCTCGCCTCGGTCGAGATCCAGGGCAAGCGCTACACGCCCCCCGAGATCTCGGCGATGATCCTCCAGAAGATGAAGCAGACCGCCGAGGACTACCTCGGCCACAAGGTCGAGAAGGCGGTCATCACCGTCCCGGCGTATTTCAACGATTCGCAGCGCCAGGCCACCAAGGACGCCGGCAAGATCGCCGGGCTCGACGTGGTGCGGATTATCAACGAGCCGACCGCGTCGGCGCTCGCCTACGGACTCGACAAGAAGAAGGAAGAGAAGGTCGCCGTGTATGACCTGGGCGGCGGCACGTACGACATTTCCGTCCTCGAGCTCGCCGAGGGCGTGTTCGAGGTGAAGTCGACCAACGGCGACACCCACCTGGGCGGGGACGACTTCGACGCGCGCATCATGGAGTGGCTGGTGGGGGAGTTCAAGCGCGACCAGGGGATCGACCTCTCCAAGGATCCCATGGCGCTGCAGCGGCTCAAGGAGGCCGCCGAGAAGGCGAAGATGGAGCTGTCGACCGTCATGCAGACGGAGATCAACCTGCCGTTCATCACGGCCGACCAGTCGGGGCCGAAGCACCTGAACTTGACGCTCACCCGGGCCAAGCTCGAGCAGCTGGTGGACGATCTGGTGAAGCGGACCATGCCTCCGATGGAACAGGCGCTGAAGGATGCGGGGCTCAAGCCCACGGAGATCGACGAAGTGATCCTGGTGGGCGGCCAGACGCGTATGCCGAAGGTGCAGGAGATCGTCAAGAGCTTCTTCGGCAAGGAGCCCCACAAGGGCGTGAACCCCGACGAGGTCGTGGCGATCGGCGCCGCGATCCAGGGCGGGGTGCTTGCGGGCGAGGTGAAAGACGTACTGCTGCTCGACGTCACGCCGCTGTCGCTCGGCATCGAGACGCTGGGTGGCGTCACCACAGTGCTCATCACACGTAATACCACCATCCCGACCAAGAAGTCGGAGATCTTCTCGACCGCTGAGGACACCCAGACCACGGTCGAGATCCACGTGCTCCAGGGCGAGCGTCAGATGGCCGTGGACAACCGCACCATCGGCAAGTTCCAGCTCACGGGGATTCCACCCGCCCCGCGCGGGGTGCCGCAGATCGAGGTGACGTTCGACATCGACGCGAACGGCATCCTGCACGTCTCGGCCAAGGACAAGGCTACCGGTAAGGAGCAGAAGATCCGGATCGAGGCCTCGTCCGGCCTTGCGGACAAGGACATCGACAAGATGGTGAAGGACGCGGAGGCCCACGCCACCGAGGACAAGCGGCGCCGCGACGACATCGAGCGGCGCAACCGGCTCGACTCGCTGGTGTACGAGGTGGAGAAGAACACGAAAGAGTGGGTCGACAAGCTGGACGCGTCCCTCAAGGGCCGTCTCGACAAGGGTCTCGAGGGTGCCAAGCAGGCCCTCCGCTCCGGCAACGGCGACGAGATCTCCCGCGCACTGGAGGAGTTGCAGCAGGCGTACTCCGCCGCGGGGGCGTCGCTGTACGCGGCGCAGCGAGGGGCGGGGGGGGCGGGAGCCGGTGCTCCGGGCGCCGAGCCGCCGAGTGGCGGCGCGGAAGGCCCCACGGCCGAGAAGAAAGACAACGTCGTCGACGCGGACTACGAGATCGTGGACGACGACAAGAAAAAGTAACCTCTACCTGAGAAAGAACGGCGATGTCGGTACGTACGCGGGATTGGCTGAAGTTCGGAACGCTGGTGGCGATAGCGTTCGTGTTCGGGTTGGCGTTCGCGTCCACGCTCAGTCTTCCCAACCGGAGCGACGCGACGGAGTCGATCGCCGCCGCACAGGCGGCGGCGCCGCGCCTGCCGGCGCCCGCGCTCAAATCGACGGCGGATCTGGGCGACGCGTTCGTCAGCGTCGCGGAGCACGTGAAGCCGGCCGTCGTATTCATCCGCTCGCAAAAGGTCGAGCGCGCGCAGGACCAGCGGCTGCCGCCGGGCTTCGAGGACTTCTTCCCGAACCTCCGCCGGCGGCCGCAGGTGGAGCAGGGCTCGGGCTCGGGATTCATCGTCTCAGGCGACGGCTACATCCTCACGAACAACCACGTCGTCGCCGGCGCCGACAAGGTCACCGTGAAGCTGTACGACAAGCGTGAGTTCACGGCCAAGGTGGTCGGCACTGATCCCAACACCGACGTGGCCGTCATCAAGATCGACACGCGTGGCCTGCCCACGGTCCAGTTCGGCAATTCAGACTCGACCCGGGTGGGTGAGTGGGCGCTGGCGATCGGGAACCCGTTGGGCGAAGCGTTCGCCTTCACCGTGACGGCGGGCATCGTCAGCGCCAAGGGCCGGCTGCTCGCCGGTCTGCAGCAGACCCGCTACGCCATTCAGGACTTCATCCAGACCGACGCCGCCATCAATCCGGGCAACTCCGGGGGGCCGCTCGTCAACATCCGGGGCCAGGTCATCGGCATCAACTCGGCCATCGCGAGCGAGACCGGGTTCTACGCCGGCTACGGCTTCGCGATCCCGATCAATCTGGCGCGCACCGTGATGGAGCAGCTGGTCAAAACCGGCCACGTGGAGCGCGCGGTCATGGGCATCGGGATCGTCGACGCCGACGAGAACGACGCCGCCGCCGTGGGCCTGAAACAGATCACCGGCGTGGTGGTGAAGAGCTACACCGACGACAACTCTCCGGCCAAGAAAGCCGGCGTCCAGCTCGGCGACGTGATCGTGGCGCTCGACGGCGAGTCCATCGACAACACGCCGCAGCTGCAGCAGAAGGTGGCCTTCAAGAAGCCGGGCGACGCGGTGGAGATCACCGTGCTGCGCCAGGCAGGCGAGCGCAAGACCCTCAGCGTGCGGCTTGCCCGCGCGCCCAGCGGGGCGGACAGCGAGGTGGCGAGCGCCGGCGCCAAGCCCAAGGGCGAGGCGACCAAGGAGGAGATGCTGGGCGTCTCGGTCCAGCCGCTCACCCAGGACGACGCCCAGAACCCGCGGCTCAAGCCCGTGGTCGACCGCGGCGGCGGCCTGGTCATCACCGACGTCGCTCCGGACGGGCCGGCGTATCAGCGGCTGCGCTCGGCCGACGACCCGGGCGGCCCGGACATCATCGTCGCGGTGAACAGCGTAGCCACGCGCACCCGCGCGGCGCTGCGCGAGGCGCTCCGCAAGGTCAAGCCCGGCGACGTGGTCACGTTG
>Ga0209056_10000635_pt1 | contig 38874 bp, 38 predicted proteins | sample GraSoiAngelo_114_FD_185876 | JGI IMG/M metagenome (GOLD analysis project Ga0209056, IMG submission 185876) | Grasslands soil microbial communities from the Angelo Coastal Reserve, California, USA - 14_0903_13_40cm (SPAdes) (version 2) | ecosystem: Environmental > Terrestrial > Soil > Grasslands... | reverse complement strand
TTTCGGGCACGGACGATTTGCTCAGTTGGCAGAGCGCTGGCCTCACATGCCAGAGGTCACTGGTTCGAGTCCAGTATCGTCCACCATAGAAATCCTGTGTTTAACCGCCGGCCTGGTGGCGACCACCCAGACCTTCCGCGTCGGGGCCGAGGGCCTTCTCGATGAACAGCCCAGGGCGCGGGCTGACCGCGGTCGTCCGGAGGCGGACCGAGGGCGCCGGAGATGTCCTCGTCACTTGGAGTGGTCGGAAAGCCGCTGAGAATTGGGCCCGCTGCGCTCCACCAGGCGATCCTCGGTGACGTGATGGAGGGACAACGTCGATCCGAGACAGGCGTCCAGACCGCAGAGCCCAGCGACGTGACGCCACTGACCACCGGGAGGTTCTCGACCACCCAGCCTGTCGCTCGCCATCCAACTCGAACCAGTGACCTCTGGCATGTGAGGTCACCTCCGACCCCCCTTGAGCCCCGAACCCAGCGAGATACCAGGTAGGCTCGTTCTCGACGCACCCGCTGCGGTGCTGTCCTGGCTCGGCCGGCAAGGCACCCGCGCAGTCGCAGCGCTCATTGTCGTTGGTATTGTCACGCCATCCATCGGCGCCCTACTGAAGCCGTTTGTCACGGAAGCGGTCTTTGCGCTCTTGTGTATTGCCTTCCTTCGTGTGGACGCCGCAGCGTTTAGGATCTACCTGGGGCGCCCCACGATTGTGCTCGCAGCAACAGCATGGACATCCTTCGCGATCCCGACCTTGTTTTGCGCGAGCTACGTGGCGTTCGGTCTCAAAGATCAGTCACCCGATCTCTTCCTCGCCCTCGTGCTGCAAGCAATTGCCTCGCCCCTGATGGCGGCTCCTGCGTTGGCAGCATTGATGGGGCTCGATGCCACGCTTGTGCTCTGCACCATGGTAACCGGCACGGCGCTGTTACCCTTCACTGCGCCCCTGTTCGCCTATGCCTTCATCGGATCTGCGCTTACCCTCTCCCCAGCGGCTCTCGGGTTTAAATTGTTTGCGATCCTCGCTGGCTCCTCTGTTGTCGGCTTCACCGTGCGCCGACTCGCTGGCCTCACGGCTATCGAGCAGCAGAAAGAGAGGATCAACGGCCTCAACATTCTCGTCCTGTTCGTCTTCGTGGCAGCCGTTATGGAAAGCGTCGCCGCTCGCCTTCTGGCCACGCCGATGATCACACTTGGCCTCGCCGTGCTTGCCTTCGTGGTCTTCTTCGCAGTGCTTTGTCTGACCACCCTCCTCTTCGCACCTGCGGGGCGGGAGCGCGCCGTCACGCTCGGATTCATGGCCTCGCAGCGCAATGTGGGGCTGATGCTGGCGGCGAGCGCTGGGTCCTTGCCCGACCTGACGTGGCTGTATTTTGCCTTCTGCTATTTCCCTATCTGTCTGTCGCCGCTACTGCTCCAACCGCTGGCGCGCCGGATAATCGCCCGGCGGCAGACTGCTCCCACTGCCACGAGGGCCAATCGCATGACAGGTTAGACTCGAGGTCCTAGCAGGCGCGTCCACCTGACTGCCGGACGCGGGGCTTTCGATTCCCGCGGTCTGGTGGTGCGGCGCGTCGGGAGATGCGCGGCGTTCGGCAGACCAGACCTGTGCGCCCTGGCGGTGGAGGCAGCGGGGCGGCTGAGATCACCGCGCGAGGTCGTTCTGGCCTGGGTCGATGGCTTCAACCGGCGAGACACGCTCGCAGCGGCCGCGCCGTATCACGACGATGCCGTCAACACGGAGGTCACGGCCGGTAGGCCAACCGTTCGCCGGCAAGCAGTTCTCGAGGAGCTTCTCGAGTTCTTTCGTGGACTGCCTGATAACTACACCCGCCCGGTGATCGTGTTTGAGGACGGCGAATGGGCTGTCCGGGAGTCGAGCGGCGAGGTACTTGGCGGGGCGAGTTTCGCGCGTCTGCCGGCGAACGGTCGCTCATTTACCCTTCAGGGCTGCGGGTTCGTTCAAGTGATCGCCGGCAAAATCACGTTCCAACGCGGGTCTTGGGACAAGGCCGGTTGAGTCGGTCGACTGGGAGTCCGTTGGACGGTGGGCTTTCGAGCTCTACGATCGCCTACCATAGAAACCCACGCGATGTAACAGCCGGGAACGCTGCTCGAGCGCCAGAGACTGTCTGTGCCCTCGCTAAATCGCGATCCTGCCGCTCGTCATCGAGTAGGAGGTGACTGGAGAGGGTCTTCGCTCAACGCGGGGGCGCCGCTTCGTCCAAGGCGGCCGCCGCGCGCCGCACCTGCTCTGCGCGCTCGCGCAGCATCGGCTCCGCCGCGCGAGCCACCCTCCGGACGAGATCTTGACGCGCTCGACTCGGCGAGCCGGCGTCGAAGGGGGGGCGGGGGTCGTACTCGATCGCGAGCTGGATCGCTTCGGCAGCGTCCCGACCTGCGATCTCGGCGACGACCTGGAGGGCGAGGTCGATGCCGGCGGTGACACCGCCGCCGGTAATGACATTCCCGTCGACGACGGTCCGCGCGTCCACCGGCTCTGCGCCGAACGACCTCAGCATCTCGCGCGACATCCAATGTGAACCGGCCCGTCGGCGCCGCAGGAGACCGGCGGCGCCCAAGACAAGCGAGCCGGAGCACACAGAGGTTACATATTTCGCCCGCGAGGCGGCGCGTCGGAGAAAGGCGAGAAGGTCTGCGTCGGTCAGCAGCTCGTTCACGCCGGGCCCGCCCGGGACGCAGAGAAGATCCAGTGGGGGGCAAGTCTCCAATGTGGCCGTCGGGAGGATGGCCAGGCCGCGATCGCTCTGGACTGGCTCGAGAGTCTTCCAGAGCAAGTTGACCGCGGCCCCCGGCATGCGGGCAAACACTTCGTACGGGCCGGTCAGATCGAGCTGTGTCAGCCGTGGGAACAGCAGTAGGCCGATGTGAAACGCCGCGCCAGCCATGGTCTCGCTTCCTTCCCGTCCGGCTCTGCCGGCGACCTTTGAGTTCCCGAGTCGTCGGCGGCGCCGGACTCCCGCACTCCCTCTAGACGACGCGCGCTTCCCAGCCTCCGGATGGTGGGGAGCCATGCCCTGCGCTCCGCGGGCTCCCGTAGTCACCGACGGGACTGCGGGCATCGACTGCCACGCCAGGATAACCGATAACCGTGCGCGAGGTCGGGGACGACTTGTTTTGGCATGGCGGGAGTTCGCCCGGCCTCACGACACCCCGCGGCAACGCAGACTAGGGTCCCGCAAGAAGGCCGGACGCGCATCTCGCAAGTCGCTCAGCGAACAGCCTTTTGGGTCGCGGCGAGAGTGTGGCATCGTCTATCCACCCGTGGTGATGTGCCCGTCGCCAGCGTGCCGCCGTCTCGACAAAAGACGCGGTGCGAATCGCGACCACTATTGCCGGGGCGGGTGCTCTCGAGGTGGCCAAGTCCGCGATGCGGACGGTGGAGTCGTAGAAGTCGACGCGAGCGGGGGGGCCTCGGTGAATCCGGTCAGAGACCGAGCGAATCGCCGTCCAGTCCCGCGTGTCGCCGCCGTGGGGGTTCGTCCTCAGCGGCCTCGTCCGATTGGAGCCAGTTCTCTGCCACCAAGGGCAAGGTCGCCTGTGTCGAAGGCGCGGTAGAGCTGGGAGAGTGCCGACGTCGGCTGGCTCAGATCACGGAGACCTTCGCGTCCGGTAATCGCTTCCTGAGCGGGCGCGTCGTCCGCCGCGGGTTGACCCTATCAGCTCTCGAGGTGACCGAGGAACAGTTCTGAGGCCACTAGTGTTGCGTCGCCGAAGTCACGTTAAGGCCGCCGCGGCGCAAGAGCCTGAAGACCAGTGGCGAATGCGGTTGACTATTAACATGACTTCGCGAACGGAACACTAGCCGGGGGAGCGGGCGCTCCAGGTGGGCGTGCTCGGACGGCTCCGCGAGGCCGCCGTCGACGATTACAGACCGAAACCCTTGGGCAGCGCGTAGGTGCCCTGAGGAGTGCGCCACACCTTCCCCAGCTTCACGTACTCGGCCAGGCTGAGGCTGACCGCCTCCGCATCCGTGTGTTTGCCGGCCGCACGGAGTCGCTCGACCAGCTCATCCACATGCAGCGGCTTGGTCGCCTCACGCAGGATGTCCAAGACGAGCGGCCGGAGCGGGCCTTGCCTCGAACTAGAACTAGCCGCCGGCCGATTCGTGCTAGTGGGCGACGCAGGCTCGCGCCGCCTCACGTCGTCCGGCTTGGGCGGAGGTGCAGTCTCCCCGAGAAGGAGCTCCCTTCCCTTGCGAACCGGCCTCGGGGGGACGTCTTCCTCGAGCGGAGGGTCCTTCGCTCGAGGCGCGGTCTCCCCGAGAAGGAGCTCCCTTCCCTTGCGGACCGCCCTTGGAGGGGAGTCTTCCTCAAGCGGAAGATCCCCCGCTCGACGAAGTTGTCTTGGGGCCGCGTCTTCGCCAACGAGAAGATCTCTCGCCTTACGAAGCGCCTGAAGGTCGGATTCGACGTCGGTCAGAAGCTGCTGGAGTCGCGCCAATTCCTCCTCGGTCTCGGCGATCTTCGCATCGAGGTACTTAATCGCCTCTTCCGAGCGCTCCATGCCTTCGCCCCCACAGGTATGTTCGGGACAACACCCCTAGCCTAACCTTAGCATGTCTCGCCAGGGATCCCGTCGTTTGCCGGCGACGTCATCAGACCACTCGATGAACACGGCGAATGTCAGTGGTCCGGAGCTTCGCATGTGCCGTCGGCGACCCTCGGGTCATCGCGAGCCGCCCGCGGCGGCGGCGCTGCGTGCACGCCGTCAGACGGGCAGATCAGCCGACGATCGTCGCCTCGCGTGCCCGTGGTCGGCGGCTTCGTGCTATCTTTCACGCGTCGACCGCGCGGCAGCTCGTCAGGGCGGCGGCGCAAGGAGTGGTATCAGGCTTGGTCACGCTGGTCTCCATCATCTTCCTGGGCTTCTTCCTCGGCATGCGTCACGCGACCGACGCCGATCACGTCATCGCCGTCTCGACCATCGTGAGCCGAGAGCGCACACTTCGGAGCGCCATCCTGATCGGGAGCGCCTGGGGCGTCGGTCACACACTGACGATCGTCGGCGTTGGTGGCGCCCTCATCCTATTCAGCGTCGTGATTCCGCCCCGGCTCGGCCTCTCCATGGAGATGGCCGTGGGCCTAATGCTGATCGTCCTCGGGATGTGGAACCTGACGGGGATCCTGAAGTGGCTCCAGGAGGCTTTCTCCTCCGGGAGAGTGCGCCCGCCGGGCCTCCACACCCACGTTCACAGCCACGGGGACTATGGCCATAGCCACCCGCATGCTCATGACCCGGAGAGCCACGGGCACGGGGAGGACGAGACGCCGCAGGCATGGCTCGATCGCCGCTTCGGCCGGCTGGGGGCCTACCAGGTGCTGCGCCCGCTGGTCGTCGGGATCGTCCACGGGCTCGCGGGGTCGGCGGCCATCGCGCTGCTGGTCGTCGCGACGATCCAGAACGCATGGTGGGCGACCGCGTACCTTCTCCTCTTCGGCCTCGGGACGATCGCCGGAATGATGCTGGTGACCGCCGCCATCGCCGCCCCCTTTGCCTTCGCCGCGCAGCGGCTCGGCGGGCTCACCCGGTACCTGCGAGTGGCGTCTGGGCTGCTGAGTCTCGGGTTCGGCCTCTTCCTCGTCTACCAGATCGGTTTCGTGAGCGGGCTGTTCACGGGTCAGCTCCACTGGGCCCCGAGGTGAGGGGGCGCGCCCAATGCGCACATCCAATGCTCTCCCAATGCGCCTATTGACACTTCCGGTTCAAGTTAGTATACGGGGGAGGCCCTTCGCCGGCCCCGGGCCGTCCCAGGCCTTCGCGAGGGGGGGGAGGAGTCCGTGGCCCAGCGTGACATTGCGGTCCCTGGCATCGTCGGTTCGTCACATCGCGATCTCGGGGGGCGGCCGTGGCATCGGTGGCGGAGGACGATCGCCCTCGGCGTGGTGCTGCTCGGGCTCGTCGGCATCGTGCTGGCGGCGTTGGCGCGGGAGGCCTTGCTGCCCCGGTCGGCGGTGACGGTCGCTGTCCCCCCGAACCCTTTCGCCCCGCCCCGCCCGGCCTTGACGCAGGCTGAAGAAGCCTATGCGCGGGGCCTCTGGAAGATCCACGACGACGTGAAGCTGAGTGCCGTCCGGATGACCTTCGCCGGGCTCGCCTACAAGGCCGGCGAGATCGACCGGAGGACCTTGAAGGCCCGCGTGGACGCGGCCCGTGACGTCTATGCTCGCGCCGAGATCCGGGCCCGGGCGCTCGAGCCGCCCCCGTCGCTGCGTCGCGTCCACACCGATTATCTCGCCGCGATTCGCCTGTACCGGCAATCCGCGGTGGAGATGGCCAAGCTCGGCGCCGACGGGCGTGAGCAGCATCTGCTCGCCGCGTATCCGTTGAGCGAGACGGCCTCGAAGAAGCTTCTCGAAGTCGGGGACGCGCTGTGGCCCGGCGAGTACGTGCCGAACTGATACGTCATTCATGGGAGGTGAGACCTCGCATCGCGCGGACCAGGAGCGACGGAGTGATCGACGGAACACATTTGGGGGGGTGGAGATGAACAAGGTGGCGAGGTCCGTTTTGTTATTCGCGTTGCTGACGCTGACGGTGTCGACGGGCTTGCCGTCGGCTCCGGCGCAGTCGGCCGACATGCAGTATTCGGTCTGGCTCATCGAAAGTAGCCGTTTCATGGGCGTGCCGGCCGGGGCCTTCATGCCCGATCGCGCGTTCGTCCCGGGCAGCAGCAATAAGATGAACAACAAGCCCTTCTTCGATCTGCCCGTGAACATCGGCGTCATCAAGGGCGGGCGGGACATCGTGCTCTACGATACCGGCTGGAAGCAGCAGGACTACCACAAGATGACCGGGACCCAGCACTGGGCGCCGATCGCCCAGCAGCTGGCTCAGCTCGGCATCAAGCCCGAAGACGTCACCAAGCTCGTGATCGGCCACGGCCACTGGGACCACGCGGGCCAGCTCATGGACTTCCCGAACGCGGTCCTCTACGTGCAGAAGGCGGAGCTGGAGGGGATCGAGTGGGCGCTGAACTACCCGAACCCCCACATCCGCGCCGTCAACACCGATCCCGGCGGGTGTGCGCGCACCCCCGCCTGCGGCTATCCGCCGCTGACGCTCCAGGAAATCTACGGCAAGGTGCTCTCCGGCAAGGCCGTGATCGTTGACGGCGAGATGGAGATCGCGCCGGGCCTGATCATCCACCCCGCCTTCCGGGCGCACACGGCGGGGTCGCAGCTCCTCGAAGTCCATACGGCCATCGGGCCCCTGGTGTTCGGGAGCGACTCGTACTCGTCCTGGGAGGGCATCCGGGACTGGATGATCGCGAACCCGCAGCAGACCGATACGGTCCAGCAGTTCCTCGCGTACGAGAAGTGCTACAAGATCACGGGGGGCTACGAGCACTGCGTCGCTGCGCACGAGCCCTTGAGCTACAGCGAAGGATATCCGCTCACCCGGAACTCGTGGGTCGGGCCCAACGGCTCCCGCGCCGCCGAGATCGTCCTCGCCCCCGGAGAGCGATCCCGCAAGCCCTAGTGCCGCGACACGCTTCACCGACGTTCGCGAGGAGCCCGCTGTCGGGCGGGTTCCTCGCGGCGTTCCTGTCAGCCCTCATGTTCCTCAGCCCGTCCGCCGCCCGGGCTCACAATCCGAGCGCGTGGGGAGGCCTCTTCAGGTCGCGCGACAGCGGGGAGACCTGGTTTCCGGCCAATGCCGGCCGGTTCGTGAGCGGAGCGACCGCGCTCGCGGTCAGCACCGCCGACGTCAATCACCTGCTCCTCGCCACCGACAGCGGCCTCTTGCGCTCGCGCAACGGCGGGCGCGACTGGGACCTCGAAGCGCCGGCCGTCCTCGTCGGCGCAGTGTTCGCCGTCGCCTTCGACGCAGACGGCCGGCGCGCGCTCGTGTCCACGAGCTCGGGAATCTTCCGGGCGGAGGACGGCGTGACCTGGCTCAGGTCGCCGGCGCCGACCGACGCGGCCCCCGCGCGGGCGATCGTCCCGGGCGCGGTCGCCGGGCGCGTGTACCTCGCCGGCTGGCGCGGGCTCTCCCGGAGCGACGACTGGGGAGCGTCGTGGTCCGGGGCTGGCCAGGGGCTCCCCGAGGACCCGGTCACCGCGCTCGTCGCCGCCCGTGGCCCTTCGGACGCCGTTTATGCGGTGGCGGGAGGCCGGATCTGGGCGAGCTCTGACGGCGCGCGCAGCTGGGGGCCCCGAGACCGAGGAATCCCCGGTGGGCGGGTCGACGCAGTCGCGCTCGATCCCAGCGCGCCCGACCGCCTCTGGGCCACGAGCGCCGACCAGCTCTTCCGCAGCGACGACCGTGGCGAGCGCTGGACGGCGATCGGGACACCGCTCGGCGAGCCGAACACGTCGGTCCGCGGCATCGCCACCTCGACGTCCGGAGAGGGGATCGTGCTCTCGACCGATCGCGGCCTCTACCGGACCGTCGATCGCGGCGCCCGCTGGAACCTCGTCGTCGACGGCAACCTGCCGGTCCACCTCGAGGCAGGACCGCTCGTCCGGGATCCGGTCGATCCCGCCACCCTCTACGCCGGTTTCGGACTCACGCCGTACGAGGAGCTCTGGCGGACCGCCGCCGAGGGCGGCACGTCGCTCAGCCGACTCGATCCGCTCAGCATCGCGGGCGGCGCCGCCTTCCTCGTCGTGCTCGGGCTCGGCGCCGCCGTCGCCCTCCGCTTCGTGGCGCGCTACTACCCCGCGGCGGGCGACGCTGCGACAAGGCCGCCCAAGCGACGGCTGCTGGCGAAGACGGCGCGGTGAGCGCGGGCGACGAACCGGCGACGCAGCGACCCGATCGGGGGTCGCGACGCCGGCGCGCCTGGGTGGTGGCTCTGGCGATCGCGGGGGTCGGGGCGGCGGCCGCCTGGCGCGTCGGCCCGTGGCGCCACCCAGGCTTCGTCGAGTACCCGATGCCGACCTCGACCGACATTCCGACGGCCGTCGCCGTCGCGGGGGACGGGACGGTCTGGTTCACGATCGAGTTCTCGAACTCGATCGGCGTCCTCCGGAACGGCACGATCACGAAGCTCCCCAAGGGCAGGCAGAACCTGGAGCCGATTGGGCTCGCGGTCGACTCGCACGGGTTCGCCTGGTACACGGACGCGCCCGCCCGCGTGATCGCCCGGATCGCGCCGGACGGCACCATCACCGCGTTTCCGTTGCAGGGACCGGTCGCCAAGCTCGCACGGCTGACCGTCGGGCCCGACGACGCGGTGTGGTTCGCGGAGGCCACCTCGCCCGCCGTCACGCGCCTCAAAGGGGGCACGTTCACGCGCTTCGCGGCGAACTCCGTCAGCGCGGCACCCTTCGGCGTCGCCGTGGGCCGGGAGGGCACGGTGTGGGCGACGCTCCAGAATGTGAACCGTCTCGTGCGCATCTCGCGCGATGGCCGGCTCAGCGAGCTCGACGTCCCCACGCGCGGCAGCGTGCCGAGCGACATCACGGTCGACCCGACGGGCGCCGTCTGGTTCCTCGAGTTTCGCGGAAACAAGATCGGCCGCTACGCGGCCGGCCGCTTCGCGGAGTTCCCGGTTCCGACGCCGCGGGCGGGGCTTACGGGTCTCGCGGTAGCGCCTGACGGCGCCGTCTGGTTCGCCGAGATCCGCGGCCACGCGCTGGGCCGGCTGCGCGACGGCGTGATGGCCGAGTTCCCGCTTCCCCGGGCCGACGCGCGCCCCTTCGACGTCGCCGTCGATGCGGCGAACAACGTCTGGTACACAGACCTGAGTGGCTGGGTCGGCACCTTGTCGGCCGAGCGCGCCCGCGCCCGCTAGCCCAACTTCCGCAGTTGTCGGGCTAGAAGTTGCCCCATCGCGGGGCCGGCCACGCCTCGATCCGGGCGGCCCGGCGGCCCGCGGCGCTCCGGGGAGTTCTCACCCGATCCGAGCGCGTTCCGGGTCGACCGCGACGGTGGGGGAGCGGCGCCGAGAACGACCTGGATGCCCGACGATCGCCCGACACGCGGGCCGGGCGAAGGCTCGGCAGGCGACGCGAACGCACCCCCGACGCGGGGTCAGCGAAGCGAGGCGATGGTCCGCCACGCGTTTGCGGTCAGGAGCAGGCCGACCAGGACGATCAGCAGCGCCGCGCCCACCTGGAGCCACCCGACCCAGCGGCTGCTCAGCCAGGCGAGCACGATCTGCCCGACGCGTGCGGCGACGATGCCCACGAGGACCAGCACCGACGCGAAGCCGACGCTGAAGACTACCACCGTGAAGAGCCCGAGGATCAACCGCCCGCTCGCGACTGAGGCCAGGAGGATGGCGAGGGCCCCCGGGTCCGGCAGGAGCCCTCCGGCCACACCCAGCCCGAGCAGCACGCCGAGACTCGGGCGGGCCAGCGCGAGCGCCTCGACGTTGTGCGTATGGACCGGTCCCCAGCCGTGGCGATGGGCTGCGGAGGCGACACCGTGGTCATGGGGCTCGTCGCCGTGGACGTGCTCGTGCTCGAGGCCCTCGTGGGCGTGCCGCGGCGCCTGTGCATGGTCGCCGACCGCGAGCGGCGCGATCCGGAGCTGGGTGCGGAGCATCCAGAGGCCGATGCCGATGACGAGGACTCCCGTGCCCACCGCGAGGTACGCCTCCACCCGGTGCGGCACCACCCATGCGGATCCGAGGGTGGCCAGGAGCGCGACGAGGATGATCCCGCTCGTGTGGGACAGCGTCACGAAGATGCCAAGGACGAAGGCGTCCACCGGGCGCCCGCGGGCGCCCACGATGTAGGAGGCCGCGATCGTCTTGCCGTGACCTGGCGTCGCGGCGTGCAACGCTCCGAGCCAGAAGCTCGACACCAGATAGACGAAACCTTCGGTCATGGACCGTCGAACACTACAGGCGCGCCGCCGGGCGTGTCAAGGCGCGGCGGCTTCGGCGGCTTCGGCGGCTTCGGGGGAATCCAGGATCCAGATCCCGGCGCGACCAGGAGCGAGCGCGCCGCGCGCGAGGCGTGGCACCCGTCACACGGGTCGGGCGGAAAACCCCTGCGCCGGAAGGCGGAATGCCTTGGCGAACTTGCTCGCAAACGTCTGGTAGCCGATGACGAACGCCAGCTCCACGATCTCCGCCTCCGAAAAATGCGCACGGAGCCCGGCGAAGCAGAGGTCGGTCACCTCGCGGTCCTCGCGGGTGACGCGTTCGGAGAACTCGAGCGCCGCCTTCTCCCGCGCCGTGAGGCGGGGGTCGTCCGCGTAGGCAGCGAGGGCGGCGAGCGTCTCGACAGGGACTCCGGCTTTCACGCCGACGGCGCGTTGGATGTCCATTCAGTAGACGCTACCGTACAGCGTGGCGACCTGGACCTGAAGGAGGGCGCGGAGCCGTGCGTCGATCCGCCCCGCCCACCGGATCGCCCCGTAGAGGGCGCCGAGGCCGACCATGAGCGAAAGCCGGTGCGCCATGATCCGCTCGGGCGTCGGCACCTGCCCGAACAGCCGCCGACCGATCGAGTAGAGGATCCGCACCACCAGTCTGGGCCGTTCGACTTCGATCACGCGTTGCATGTGTTTGCCTCCTCGCGTGGTTGTCCGCCGGCCCGGGAGCGGGATCACGGGCGGGGCATCGTCCCGACGACCGTGGGCACGGACGCTCGGATCGCGGCGTCGAGCCCGAGTCGATCGCGATGGACCGCGTCTCCACGGCCGCCGGGGACCCGAAAGGCCATCGGTCCGCCGAGCCCTCTCCTGTCGCCGGCGAAGACGAGCGACGGGCGGGCGATCCCGCGCACGGCGGTGATGCTAGGCGTCTGCGTGGCGGGTGTCAAGGCGACACGGCTTGGTCGAGCGAGCCGGTTCGGGTAAGATGAACCCATGGTTCGCGTGCCCGTCGCGATGATATTCGTCCTCCTTGCCCTTGCCCCGCTGGTCGCCGCGCCGGCGGCCGCCCAGCAGATCGAGATCAAAGCCAAGCCGCCGGAGCAGGCGCCAAAGCTCGAGATCCTGCCGCCGCCGGGGGCCAAGGAGATCACCCGGCCCCGGGAGTCCGACTTCTATCCCGACGACATCCGGGTGCGCCTGGACCCGGCGTTCATCGAGCCGTTTGCCGCCGTCAAGCAGACCGGACCGAACTCCGCCGTCCAGATGGGGCTGGCGGGCTGGACGTCCCCGAACACCCCGGTCCCGCAGGGCGCCGACGCGTTCCGCGATGACCCCGGCTGGTTCGCGCTCGGATTCGCCATCGTGTGGGACGTGCCGGTCAACCAGGGGCGCCGCGCCGCGCCGACTGGTCCGCCGAAGTAGCGCGTGGCGCTGGCTCCGCGGTGGCCGGGGGACGCCCGCGCGGCGTGCGCGTTCACCTTCGACCTCGACGCCGAGACGCTCTGGATGGCGCGCGACGTCCGTGAACCGGTCGCGCTCTCCCAGGGCCGGTTCGGACCCGTCGAGGCCCTGCCGCGCATCCTCCACCTGCTGGCGGCGGCCGGCATCCGGGCGACCTTTTTCGTCCCCGCCTGGGTGGCCGAGCACTATCCGGACGCGATGAAGGCGATCGTCACCGGCCACCACGAGGTCGGCTGCCACGGCGACGAGCACGAGCGTGTGAGCGAGCTCGAGGCCGCTCGCGAAGAGGCGATCCTCACGAAGAGCCTCGAGACGCTGACCCGCCACGCCGGCCGCCGCCCGACCGGCTACCGCGCGCCCAGCTGGCAGCTCTCCCCGCGGACGCTCGGGCTTCTGGCCCGGCACGGCTTCGAGTACTCGTCGAACATGATGGACCGTCTCACCCCGTACCTGCACCCGCCGGAGGCAGGCGTGGCGCTCGTGGAGATCCCCGTCTCGTGGGTCTTGGACGACGCCCCGTACTTCCTCTTTACGGGACAGCGGAGCCTGCAGCCGCCGGGACCCGTGCTGCAGGCGTGGCTCACCGAGTTCGACGGCATCACCGAGGCTGGTGGCGTGACGAACTTTACCTTCCACCCGCAGCTCATCGGCCGGCCCTCGCGCTTGGCGTGCCTCCGGGAGCTGATCGAATATGTCCGCCACACACCGCGTCTGTGGTTGGCGACGCTCGGGGAGATCAGCGCACATTGGAGATCCCGCGGTGCCGCTCAGAGGTAACCTGCACGCCCACTCGCTCTTCTCGGACGGCGTCCGGTCGGCCGAGCAGGTGATCGCCGCGTACGAGGCGCTCGGCTACGACTTTCTCGCGATCACCGATCACGACGACCGCGTGCCGCCGCACTACTGGCGCGCGCTCGCCGCCCTCCGGCCCCAGCTCTTGCTGTTCCGCGGGATTGAGCTCGACTATCGGCCCCTCTCCCAGCACGTGGGCCGGGTGTACGGCGACCGTGAGGTGCTCCACGTCTTGAACCACCCGGCGCGGTACAACCTGTCGCTCGACGAGACGACCCGCCGGGTCGCCGTCATCCGCGGGGACGGGCTCGCGATCGACGCCGTCGAGGTCACGGACACCGGTCACTATCGGCCGCAGTACGACACCGACGTGATCCGCCTCCCCAAGATCGCCACGGACGACTCCCACCGCGAGCCGCACGTCGGCCGCGCCTGGATCGAGGTCGAGGCCCCCCGCGACCGCGATGCGATCATCCGCTCGATCAAGGCGGGCGACTTCCGGCTGGGCTTCGCCCCGGGCGAGGGTGCTCCCGGCTAGCGTTTGAGGCCGTCGCGGGTGTGTTCCACGTGCGCGAGCGAGCTGCGGCTGCCCGGCCAGTCGTACGCGATGGGTCCGGTGCCGCGATTCACGGTCGCCTGACGGACGGCCGCCCTCTTATACTCGCCGCCCTGAGGCAGGGCGACGTCGATGGCGTGCGCGGCGCCCGTTGCCAGGTTCCGAATCGGCTCCGTTGTGGTCTCGAGGAGACCGGGACCGACGACGCGGGCCCGCCGCTTCCGGAGATCGTGCCCGAACTCGATCCGGCCGATCTTCGGGCTCGAGAACCCTGCTGACGCGCGAGGCCACCACCTCAAACGAGGGGTTGCCCGCCCGGCCGCTGAGAATCTGCAGCACGGCCTCGCGCTGAGCCGAGGAGCTCCGCTCATCGAGGATGGACTGTACGGTGCCGTTGCCCTCGTGCATGGGCCCCGGCCCGTGGTACTGGGCCGCGAACTTGACCCCGCGCATGCTGGTCCCGCCGAAATCCCCCTCGTCCACCTGCATCGCGAACATGCCCTCGCAGGCCCCGTGGGTGGGCCGCGCCTAGAAGTCGAACGGGCACCCAGGGTCGCAGTTGCAGTTCTTGATCCACTTGCCCTTCAGTCTTCACTTGAGCTGAGGCATTGCATCCTCTTGTTAGTCCAGTCTGACCGCACCGCTCACAGGCGCCCCCGGAGCCGATGCGGCCCGCGTCGGTCTCTCGAGCTCACCTGGCGGAGCGTGGACGGGGACCGCCATCAGGAGCGTGGCGCGCGGGGTCGCGGCGGGAGAGCTACGGGCTCGGAAGGCCGAACCATATGTTGACGCGGTCGACACCGAGACCGAAGATGAGCTCGATGCCGTGCCGGCGGGCCGCGCGCGCCGCCCGGCGGCCCCCCGTCGCCACGGCGCGTATCCTAGTGAGGAACGACCGTGCCGACAAGCCTGAACACGGGAGACTGCGCGAGCCATGAAGATTGCGAGCATCGTCGTCCATCGGCTGTCGGTCCCGCTGCGGCGACCCGTCCGCACCGCCATCCACGACCTCACCCATGCCCACACGGTGCTCGTGGAGATGCAGTCGGACGCGGGCCTGGTCGGATCCGGCTACTGCTTCGCCTTCGGGCGGCGCGCCGCCGGCGCGCTCCATGAGCTCGTGCTCGACCTCGCCCCCCTTTACGAGGGCAAGGATCCGGTCGAGGTGCGGGCACACCACGCGGCCGCCTGGCGCGCGCTGACCTTTCTGGGCCACGCTGGCGCGGGCATGATGGCCCTCGCCGCGCTCGACGTCGCCTGCTGGGACCTGGCCGCCCGGTCCGCCGACCTGCCGCTCTACCGCTACCTCGGCGGCGCGCGCAACCGGGTGCCGACCTACGCCTCGTCGGGGCTCTGGATCGACTATTCGATCGACGATCTCCTCGCGGAGGCGGACCGCTTTCGAGCGCAGGGGCACCAGGCCATGAAGATGCGGATCGGCCGCTCCCGCGCCGCCGAGGACGTCGAGCGCGTCCGGCGGCTTCGAGAGGCCGTCGGCCCCGGCGTCCACCTCCTCGCTGACGTGAACCAGGGCTGGGACGAGCCGACGGCGCTGCGCGTCGGCCGGCAGCTCGAGGCCTACGACCTTTACTGGCTCGAGGAGCCGCTGCCGTACGAGGACCTCGAGGGATGCGCGCGCGTCTCCTCCGCGCTGACGATGCGCGTGGCCACGGGCGAGAGCGACTATGGGAGCCGCGCGATGAAGCGTCACCTCGAGCTGCACGTGGCCGACGTGCTGATGCCGGATCTGCAGCGCATGAGCGGGGTCACCGAGTTCATGAAGGCGGCGACCCTCTGCGAGGCCTACCACCAGCCCGTCTCCTCTCACCTCTTCACCGAGACGAGCTGCCACCTGCTGGCCGCGGCGCCGAACGGCCTGATCGTCGAGCACATGGACTGGTGGGAGGAGCTGTACGGGGAGCCGGTCCGGCTCGTCGACGGTCACCTGGTCGTTCCCGACCGGCCTGGGATCGGGTACGAGCCGGATCCGCGGTCGCTGGCGCGATTCAGGGCCTGACGGAGTTCCCGGCCGGCCACGGTGACACGCGTCCCACCATTCTGGCATGCCAGAGCGGCGAACGCGGGGCCGCAACCGGGGTTCCGTGCGCGTCTTCGCGGTGTTACATCTGGCACCGCGGTTGCGTATGCTCCGCGTGCTGGTGACACTCTTCGCGGGAGTGGAGGCGAGTATGCGCGAACGTCGAGGCGAGCAGCGCGGCGCGGTGTCGGGGCCCGTACGGGTGTGGCTCGGTGAGGGTGTCTTCGTCGTGGCGCGCGCGGTCGACGCAAGCGCCAGCGGCCTCAGACTGACCCTCTCCGCGCGCGCGAAGTCGATGATCCACGTCGATCGTTCCTACACGGTCGAGCTGGAGCTGGCCGAGGCCCCGATCAGGTGTGTCGCGACGGTCCGGCACGCCAACGGCGACGTCGGACTCGCGTTCCTCGAGCGACAGCCCACCCTGGCCGGGCACGGCGCGCTCGTCGAGGCGCCCGCCCTCGCGTGACGCCGTGAGCCCCCGCGCGGAAGACGCCGTCTACAGTCGACGCGCTCCCCGGATCGAGGAGCCGTTTGCGGTGCGAGTGGTCGAGGCCAGCGGGAAGTCCTGGGTCGGCGAGGCCGCGAACCTGAGCCCGTTCGGGATCAAGATTCGCGAGGCGCGGATCGCCGCGCCGGCGATCGTGCGCCTCGAGTTCGAGCTCCCGATCGGCGGCGCCCGGTTCGCGATCACTGCCGTGGCCGTCCGCACGGATCCCGACGGGGGCGCGTTCGCGTTCATCAACCTCGCGCGCGCTGACTTCCTCCGCATCTGGAGTGCGGTCGAGAGCCTCTTCTTGCGCCGCAAGCTCTGGATCATGATCGTCGATGACGATCCGGCGCTGGCGGGGGGCCTCGCCGACCTCGCCGAGGCGCACGACAGCGCGACCTGCATCCTCCCGAGCGCCGAGGAGGCGCTGACGTACCTTGCGCAGGACGAGCCCGATGCCATCCTGCTCGACCTCGGTCTGCCCGGCATGAGCGGCCTCCACTTCCTGGACACGCTCGCCAGGCAGCAGCTGCGGGTCCCGGTCGTCGTCGTCTCGGGAGCGGGCGAGGGGGAGGCGGCGACGTGCCTTCGCCTCGGCGCGCTCGACTTTCTCCGCAAGCCGCTCGACCTCGAGCAGCTCCGGTTAACCCTCAAGATGCTGGAGCTGACGAGCGTGACGCGGCGCCTGCACGACATCGATCGAGCCCGCGACCTCGCCGCCCTTCCGTAGCCAGCCTGCCACGAGCGGCGCCCCGGTCAGGCGAGGCGGATGATCCCGGGCTCAACCGGCACGAAGCGGCTGGCGACCTCCGGATCGTGACCGGGCACGATCAGGCCGGCCGCGCCGGCCAACGCCTGGATCGTCTCGAACGCCGCCAGCATCTGGGGCAGGCTCGTGATGATCTGGGTCGGCTGCCGCCGCTCGACGTTGCGGTAGAAGTGCGAGGCGTCCGAGGTGAGGACGACCGTCCCCTTCGCCGTCTCGACCGAGACGATCTGGAGCCCGGCGGTGTGGCCGCCCACCCAGTGCACGCGAAGGCCGGGCAGCACCGGGCGTTCGCCCGCGACGAGGCGCACGCGGCCCCCATAGCTCAGCCGGACCAACTCCCCCAGCGCCGACGCGTTCGCGAGCTGTCGGTAGACGTCGAACCGGGCGACGGGCCCTGTCCAGAACGCGACCTCGTCCTGCTGGATCCAGAACTCGGCCGCGGGAAAGAGGCGGTGCCCGGCCCAGTGGTCCCAGTGCAGGTGCGAAACCAGCACGGTCCCGACGTCGGCGGGCCGGATGCCCGCCCGCTCCACCATGGCCGCCGGGCTCACGTAGTTCCGGAGGCCGCGCGCGGTCGCGTCCTCTTCGGGGCAGCCGGCGTCGACGAGCACCGGATGGGGACCGCCCAGGATCAACCAGACGTAGAAGTGGAGCGTGAGCGGCTCGTGCGACGGCTCCCGGTAGAAGAACTGACAGGCGGTCGTGTCCCGCTCGCCATACTTGAGCGCGTAGACCTGATACATGGCAGAGCCTCCTCGGTGCGCGGTGCGCCGCGTGAGGCCCGATCCTAGCCGCCGGCGGCGGACGGCGCAACGCCCGGCTCCTCCGCAGGCGGCCAGAGGAAGGAGCGCAGATGGACAGGAGCGATCCGCCTGACTTCCTGACGGCCCGCGCCGGCGCCATCGCGGATGCGCTCGCCCCGGATGGATCGGAGATCCGGCTGCTCGGCGCCGTGCGCGGCGGCAGCGTCGTCCACTGCACGCTGCCGCCCAGCCGCACTTCGCTCGCGGTGCGGCACCGGACGGTCGAGGAGATCTGGTACGTCCTCGGCGGCCGGGGGCAGGTGTGGCGCCGACAGGGGACGCGGGAGGAGGTCGTCGACGTCGAGCCGGGGGTGGCGCTGACCATCCCGCTCGGGGTCTACTTTCAGTTCCGCACCGTGGGTTCGGAGCCGCTCCGGTTCGTGATCGTCACCATCCCGCCGTGGCCCGGCGCGGAGGAGGCGGTCCGGGTGAAGGATCACTGGAAAACGTGATAGCCTCTGGGGGCGCCGCGGCGGCGTGCGGCCGGTCGACGCGCCGTCCACGGCCCGCGGGCGCGCCCGGAGGATACCCGATGGCGCTGATCCGAATCGGCCACAGCCCCGATCCCGACGACGCGTTCATGTTCTACGCGCTGACGGCGGGGAAGGTGCGGATCCCGGGCGTCGAGATCGCCCACCTGCTCGAGGACATCGAGTCCCTGAACCGGCGCGCGCGGACGGGGGAGCTCGAGGTGACCGCGGTCTCGGCCGCGACCTATGCCATCGTCGCCGATCGCTACCGGCTCATGGACCCGGGGGCCTCGATGGGGAAGGGATACGGGCCGATCCTGGTGGCGCGCGAGGCCATCGACCCGCGCGATGTCGGAAGCCGCGTGGTCGCGATCCCCGGGACTCACACGACGGCGGCCTTGCTCCTCCGCCTATTCTGCGGCACCCCGCCGACCGTCGTCGTCGAGTTCGACAAGATTCCCCACGCCGTGCTCGACGGGCGCGCAGACCTTGGGCTCCTGATCCACGAGGGACAGATCACCTACGCGACGCTCGGGCTCCGGAAGGTGCTCGACCTGGGTCAGGCCTGGGAACGCGAGACGGGGCTGCCGCTGCCCCTCGGGGTCAACGTCGTGCGGCGCGAGCTCGGCGTCCCGATGCACCGGGCGCTCTCCCAGGCCCTCCGGGACTCCATCGCCTGGGCGCACGCCCACGTCGACGAGGCCCTCGCGTACGCGATGCGCTACGGGCGCGGGATCGACAAGGACACCTGCCGGCGCTTCGTGCTCATGTACGTGAACGACCTGACGCTCTCGCTCGGTCCCGAAGGGCGGCAGGCGCTCGAGCAGCTCTTCGGGCGGGCCCACCGCGCGGGCGCGCTGGCCGCCATCCCGCCGATCGACCCGGTGTAGCGGAGACCCGCTCCCGGACGCGATGCGGCGCGCGGCGTGTGGTCTGGGGAGATGGGCACTCCTTGCGCCGGCGGCCCTCCTCGCGGGGTGCGCGGTGTGGACGCCGCGGCCCCTCGAGCCCGCGACGGTCGCGGCCGGGTTCCGCGCGCGCCGCCTCGACGATCCCGGCCTTCGCGCCTACCTCGCCGCCAACCTCCCGGGCGCGGCGCCGCGGGCGCCGGGAACGCTCGACCTTGCCGCGCTCGCGCTCGTCGGGTTCTACTTCCACCCTGACCTCGACGTCGCCCGGGCGCGGGTCGAGGTCGCCGAGGGGGGGATCGTCACCGCGGGCGGCCGCCCGAACCCGGTCGTCTTTCTCGGCCCCGAGTACAACGCCGACAGCCTCGTCACCGCGGGTACCTCGCCCTGGCTCGCCACCGTCGCCATCGCCGTCCCCATCGAAACCGCGGGCAAGCGCGGCTACCGGATCGCGCGCGCGGAGCGCCTGACCGAAGCGGCTCGCCTCGAGCTGGCGGACGTGGCCTGGCGCGTGCGGAGCCAGGTGCGGGCGACGCTGGCCGAGCACCTCTTCGCCCGCCGGGAGCTCGAGTTGCTCGAGGCCGAGGAGGCTATCCGGGCGGAGTCCGTCGCGGTCATGGAGAAGCGGCTCGCTGCCGGCGACGTGTCGCGTCCAGACGTCGACTTGGCACAGGCCGAGCTCGCGAGCACCCACCTCGCGGCGCGCACGGCCCAGACCCGCCTCGCGGAGAGCCGTGCGAGCCTCGCCCGCGCACTGGGCCTGCCGCCCGTCGCGCTCGACGGAGTCCGGCTCGTCTGGCCCGAGCTCGATGGGGTGCCGGCGGCTCCGCCCGCCTCGCCGGCCGAGCTCCAGCGACAGGGGCTCGTCAACCGGGCCGACGTCGGCCGGGCGCTGGCAGAGTACGCGGCGGCCGAGGCGCAGCTCCGGCTCGAGGTCGCCCGGCAGTACCCCGACCTGCAGATCGGCCCCGGCTACAAGTACGACCAGGGGGACAACAAGTTCTCGATCGGCGTCTCTCTCACGCTGCCCATCCTCAACCGAAACGAGGGCCCCATCGCCGAGGCCGAGGGTCGTCGCCGCGAGCTGTCCGCCCGGTTCCTCGCGATCCAGTCGGCCGCGATCGGCGACATCGAGCGGGCCCTCGACCGCTACGAGGCCGTGCTGGCCGAGGCCCGCGAGGCGGAGGCGGCTCTCGCCGCCCAGGGGGCCCGCGAGCAGGCGGCCGGCCGCGCGCTCGAGCTCGGCGAGTCCGATCGGCTCACCCTGATCGGCGCCCGGCTCGGGCGGGCCTTGGCGGCCCGCGCCCGGCTCGAAGCGTTGCGACGGGCGCACGCGGCGGCGGGCGCGCTCGAGGACGCAGTGCAGCGGCCGCTCGGGGACGCGGCGCTGCCCGGGGCGTCGCCGGCGCGTCCCCGGGTGGACCGGTGAAGGCCGGGGGATGACCCGGCGCCCGCTCTGGTGGACCGCCGGTGTGGCGGCGGTCGCGGGCGGCGGCGCCCTCCTCGTCTGGATCTTCGGCGGTGGTCGCGCCGCGCCCTCTCGCGAGCGCGGGCCGGCGGTCCAGGTGCCGTCGCGGACGGCGCGGCGGGCGGGCGACGAGGTCGTCGTCACGCTCGACGCCGACGCGCAGCGGCGGGTCGGACTCCGGACGGAAGCCCTCCAGCCGGCCGTACTCCAGCCGGAGGTGACGGCCTACGGGTCGCTCGAGGCGGATCCCTCGCGCTCGTTCACGCTACGCGCGCCACTGGCTGGCCGCCTCGCCCCGCCGCCCGGGCGAGCGTGGCCTGGCATCGGCGCGACGGTGGCCGACGGCCAAGTCGTGGGCCAGCTCGAGCCGCGTCTGGCGCCCGTCGAGCGGGTCGACCTCGCGGCGCGGCTGGCCGCCGCCCGAGCCGACCTCGAGGCCGTCACGGCCTCGCTGGTAGCGGCGCGGGCCGCGCTCGATCGGGCACGGACGCTCAACGCCGAGGGCAAGATCGTCTCCGACCGGAGCCTGCAGGAGGCCGAGGCGCGGGCGCGCGGCGAGGAAGCCCGGCTCCACGCCCTGGCCGAGGCGGTCCGGCTGATCGACGCGTCGCTCACGGCGCGGAGCGGAGCGACGGGCTCCCGGCCCCTCACGGTCGCGCACGGCGGCGAGGTAGTCGAGGTACTGGTCCAGCCCGGGGAGGCGGTCGAGAGCGGCCAGCCGCTGCTGCGCTTGGCCCGCTTCGATCGCCTCCTTGCCCGCGTCTACCTCGCGGCGGGCCAGAGCGTCGAGCAGATGTCCCCGCGGGCGCGGATCGTCGTCTTCGGCCACGAAGGGAGCCCCCTGCGGGGCGAGCGGGTCGCCCTCGCCGCGGCGGCGGACCCAACGACGCGGGGGCAGACCGTGCTCTTCCGGGTCGGAAGCACGGGCTTCCCACTGCGGCCCGGCGCCGCGATCACCGCCTATATCACGATCCCGGGGCCGACCCGGACGGGCGTCGTGATCCCGCGCGCGGCCGTCGTCCGGTCCGAGGGCCGAGCCTGGGTGTACGTCCAGCTCGGCGAGCCGCGCTTCCGGCGCCAGGTGGTGAGCCTCGACGCCCCCACGCCGGGCGGCTGGTTCGCGACGGCGGGCTTCGCCGCCGGCGATCGGGTCGTCGTGGACGGCGCCCAGACCCTGCTCTCGGAGGAGTTCAAGTCGCAGATCAAGCTCGAGGACTCGGGGGAGTACGGCCGGTAGGCGCCGCCGATGCTCAGGACCATCGTGGCGCGCTCGCTCCGCTTCCGTGGCATCGTGCTCGTGCTCGCTTGCCTCGCCGTCGGCGACGGCCTCTACGTCGCCTCGACGGCCAGGCGCGACGTCTTCCCCGAGTTCGCGCCGCCCCAGGTCGTCATCCAGACCGAGGCGTCCGGACTCTCTCCCGAAGAGGTGGAGGCCCTCGTCACCCGCCCGATCGAGGCCGCCGTGAACGGGGTGGGGGGCCTCGAGACGATCCGGTCGGAGTCGATCCAAGGGCTCGCGGTCGTCACCGCGACCTTCCGGGAGGGAACCGGGATCCTGCAGGCTCGCCAGCTGGTCGGCGAGCGGCTCGCGACCCTGGCCGGGCAGCTCCCGCAGGGTGTCCACGCGCCCGTGATGGTACCCGCTACGTCCGCCGCGAGCCTGGTCCTCGTCATCGGGCTCACGTCGTCGGCGCGCTCCCTGATGGATCTCCGCACGTTCGCCGACTGGACGCTCAGGCCGCGGTTGCTCGGAGTGCCGGGCATCGCCAAGGTCGTCGTGTTCGGCGGCGAGGTGCGCCAGATGCAGGTCCAGGTGCGCCCCGAGCGCCTGCTCGGCTACGGCCTCGCGATCGACGATGTGCTCGCGGCCGCCCGGCGCTCGACCGGGGTGCGCGGCGCCGGATTCGTGGAAACTGACGCCCAGCGCATCGTCCTCCGGACCGAGGGCCAGCGCCTCACCCCCACCGAGCTCGGCGAGGCGGTCCTGGCGCATCGCGACGGCGCGGTCGTGCGGCTGCGTGACGTGGCGAACGTCCTGAACGCCCCGGAGCCGAAGGTCGGCGACGGCGCCATCGACGGCCACCCCGGCGTGCTGCTCGTGCTGTCGAGCCAGTTCGGCGAGAACACCGAGGAGGTCACCGAGGCCGTGGAGCGCGCGCTCGACGAGATGGCGCCCGCCTTCGCGAGCGAGCGCATGACGCTCCACCCGGCGCTCTTCCGGCCCGCCAGCTTCGTGCAGACGGCCATCGACAACGTCCTGCAATCCCTGCTCCTCGGCGGCGTCCTCGTCGCGGTCGTCCTCTTCGTCTTCCTCTTCGACTTGCGCGCGGCGTTCATCTCGCTGACGGCGATCCCCCTCTCGCTGCTGGGGGCCGTCATCGTGCTCGACCGCTTGGGCCTCACGCTCAACACGCTGACGCTCGGGGGCCTCGCCATCGCCATCGGCGAGGTCGTCGACGACGCGATCATCGACGTCGAGAACATCTTCCGCCGGCTGCGCGAGAACCGGGCGCATGGCGCGCCGCGGCCCGCGTCCGAGGTGGTGCTGGAGGCGTCGCTGGAGGTCCGGAGCGCGGTCGTTTACGCGACATTCGTCGTCGCCCTCGTGTTTGTGCCGGTGCTGACGCTGTCGGGGCTCCAGGGGCGCCTCTTCGCTCCGCTCGGGATCGCGTACATCCTGGCCGTGCTCGCCTCGCTGGTCGTCGCCATGACGGTCACGCCCGCCCTGTCGTCGGCGCTCCTGGCCCGCGGCCTCGGCGACGGAGCGGAGCCGCGCTTCATCCTCGCCCTGAAGCGGCAGTACCGCCGGCTCCTCGGGGGGCTCACGGGTCGGCCGACCCTCGTCGTGGGGGCGGCCCTGGCGCTCTGTGTCGGCGCGGCGGCGACGCTGCCGTTCTTCGGCGGCTCGTTCCTGCCGGATCTCCGCGAGGGCCACTTCATCGTCCATATGTCCGCGGTGCCGGGCACGTCGCTGCAGGAGTCCCTCCGGGTCGGCGCGGCGGTGGCGGAGGACCTCCTGCGAAGCCCGCACATCCGCTCGGTCGCCCAGCAGATCGGGCGGGCCGAGAAGGCGGATGACACGTGGGGCACGAACTACACCGAGCTCCACGTGGACCTCCGGCCCCTGTCGGGGCAGGAGGCCGAGGCCATGGAGGACGAGATCCGCCGGGCACTGACGAAGTTCCCCGGCGTCTCCTTCTCGATGCGCACGTTTCTGGCGGAGCGGATCGAAGAGACGCTCTCGGGGGCGGGGGCCCAGGTCGTCGTCAACGTGTTCGGCGACGAGCTCGGGATGATCGACGAGACGGCGCGGGAGATCGCGCGGGTCCTGGCGCGGGTGGCGGGGGCCGTCGACGTCCAGGTGGCGTCGCCGGCCGGGACGCCCGAGATGATCGTTCGCCTCCGCCCCGAGCGCCTCAAGCAGTTCGGCTTCCGGACGCTCGACGTGCTCGACGCCGTGCAGGCCGGCTACCAGGGCGCCGTGGTCGGCCAGACCTACGAGGGGAGCCGCGTGTTCGACGTGACGGTGATCCTCGATCCGGCGGACCGCCGGGACCCCGAGAGCGTCGGCGGGTTCCTCCTGCGGAACGACGCGGGCCTCCGGATCCCCCTGCGGGAGCTGGCCGACGTCTACCCCGCGACCGGCCGCTCCTCCGTCCTTCACTTCGCCACCCGCCGGCGGCAGGTGGTGACCTGTAACGTCCGCGGCCGGGACCCGGCCTCCTTCGTCGCCGAGGCCCGGCGCCGGATCCGGGCGGAGGTGACCTTCCCCGCGGGCGTCTACCCGGCCTTCGCCGGCGTGACGGAGGCGCGCGCCCGGGCCCAGCGCCAGCTCTTGCTCCATTCCTCCATCGCCGGCGCCGGGATCGGGCTCCTCCTCTGGCTCGTGTTCAAGAGCTTCCGCACCCTCACGCTCGTGCTGGCGAACCTGCCCTTCGCGCTGGTCGGCGGCGTGATCGCGGTGTTCGTGACCGGCGGCTGGCTCTCGGTGGGCTCGCTCGTGGGTTTCGTCACCCTGTTCGGTATCACGATGCGCAACTCGATGATGATGGTCTCGCACTTCGAGCATCTCGTGGCCGTGGAGGGGCTGACCTGGGGGCCCGAGGCGGCGCTCCGGGGCGCGTCCGAGCGGCTCGTTCCCGTGCTGGCGACGGCCCTCGTGACCGGGCTCGGCTTGCTCCCGCTCGCGGTCGGCAGCGGCACGCCCGGGCGGGAGATCGAGGGGCCCATGGCGATCGTGATCCTTGGCGGCCTCGGCACCTCGACCGTGCTCAACTTGCTGGTCCTCCCGACGCTGGCCCTGCGCTTCGGGCGATTCGCCGGGCCGCCGTCGTCGTGAGGTGATCGCCGAGGAGGCGGCCTGCTCGCCCGATGAGCAGACCGGCCTCATCGCCCACACGGCTAAGCGCTTGTTTTTGCGCGACGTCGTCATGCCGCTCAGACTGGCATTGGGTTTGCCTCACGGATCGGCATGAAGAGCCCGCGCTGGCGCGTGGCCATCCTCGACGACCACGGCCCCTCCCGGTCCGACCTCGCGGCGGCCGTCGTCGCCGCGGGCGGCACCGTCGCCGAGACCGCCGAGGACGCGAGCGCGGCGGTGGGGGTGGTGGGCCGGGCGCGGCCGGACGTCGCGATCTTCGCGGTGGGTCTCCGGGACGGCGACGGCATCGACGCGGCGGCGGCGGTCATGGCCGCCGAGCCGTGCCCGATCGTCCTCTTCACGAGCCGCCGGGGCGACGCCCTCATCGAGCGCGCGCGGCGCGCGGGCGTGATGGGGTACCTTCTCAAGCCGCTCCGCGCCGAGGAGCTGCCGCCCGTGCTCGACTTGGCGATCGCGTGCTTCGCCGAGATTCGCGATCTCCGCCAGCGCCTGGAGGCGCGCAAGCTCATCGAGCGCGCCAAGGGCCTGCTCATGACGCGTCAGGGGCTCGCCGAAGAGGAGGCATTCCGCGTCCTCCGGCGCACGGCGATGAATCGCCGACGGTCGATGGCCGAGGTCGCGCAGGCGGTGATCCTCGCGGAATCGATGGGCCGCGAGGCGCTCGCCAGGTAGGCCGGCGCCCGATGCGAGACTTGGAAGAGATCATCGGCGAAGCGCTGCGCGCGATGCTCCCCGTGCTCATCAACAGCGAGCGCGGCCGGCTCCATCGGACCGTCATCGCCCGCCTCGAGCGGCCGCTCTTGGCCGGGGTGCTCGCGGCCGCCGGAGGCAACCAGCTCGAGGCGGCCCGGATCCTCGGGATTAACCGCAACACCCTGCGCAAGCGGCTGCGGCTGCTGGGCCTCGCGGAGTCGCGTCTGGCCAGCGCCCGCCGTGCCTAACGAATAGGCAGGCGCCCAAAGCGTCGGCAGTCGATCCGCCGACGCCTGTGTCCCCAACCCAGTAAAAACACGAGCGATCGACCCGACCGGGCGCGAGGCACACCGTTTGCTCCTGGCCGCGGCGGGCTGCGGACAATGGCGTCCGGCCGGCCGCCTACCCTCACGCAGCACGAAAGGAGTCGCCAATGTCCGTCAGGGTTACGCGTCGAGATTTTCTGAAGGGCACCGCCGCCGTCGGCGCCGGCCTCGCCGCCGGCGTCGGCTTTCCGGCGGTCATCCGGGCCCAGGGCGAGAAGGAGGCGATCAAGGTCGGTGTCCTCCACTCGCTCAGCGGGACGATGGCGATCAGCGAGGCGCCGATCAAGGAGATCGTCCTCATGGCGATCGACGAGATCAACAAGACCGGGGGCGTTCTCGGGCGAAAGGTCGAGCCGATCGTCGAGGACCCGGCGTCCAACTGGGACCTGTTCGCGGAGAAGTCCAAGAAGCTGCTCCTCCAGGACAAGGTCGCCGCAGTGTTCGGCTGCTGGACCTCGGTGAGCCGGAAGTCGGTCCTGCCCGTGTTCGAGAAGTATAACGGTCTGCTCTTCTACCCCGTGCAGTACGAGGGCGAGGAGTGCTCGAAGAACGTGATCTACACCGGCGCCACCATCAACCAGCAGGCGACCCCGGCGATCGACTACCTCATGAGCCCCGAGGGCGGCGGCAAGCGTAAGTTTTACCTGCTCGGCTCCGACTACGTCTACCCGCGCACCACAAACAAGATCCTGCGGCTCTACCTGACCAAGGTCAAGAAGGTCCCGGAGTCGGACATCGCCGAGGAGTACACGCCGTTCCACCACCAGGACTACCAGACGATCGTCGGCAAGATCAAGAGCTTCGGCGCCGCCGGCGACGCCGCCGTCATCAACACGATCAACGGCGACAGCAACGTGCCGTTCTTCAAGGAACTGGCCAACCAGGGGCTCACCGCCGACCGGACGCCCACGATGTCGTTCAGCTTCGCGGAGGTGGAGCTGCAGACGCTCGACGTCAAGCCGCTCGTCGGCCACCTGGCCTCCTGGAACTACTTCATGTCACTCCGGACCCCCGAGAACCTGCGATGGGTGAAGGCCTACAAGGCCTGGTGCGCCAAGCACGGCACGCCCGACAAGCAGTGCGTCACCGACGATCCGATGATGCACGCCTACGTGCACGTGCACCTCTGGGCCAAGGCGGTGGCGAAGGCGGAGTCGACCGACGTCGACGCCGTGCTCCGGGCCCTCGAGGGGCTCGAGATCGACAGCCCCGTCGGGAAGTACAAGGTCGACCCGAAGAACCACCACACCTGGAAGCCGGTCTACATCGGCAAGATCCGATCCGACGGCCAGTTCGAGGTGGTCTGGAAGAGCAAGGGATGGGTGCACCCCGAGCCGTGGAGCACCGTGACGTATCCGAGCCGGGAGTGCGACTGGAGCAACGGCGGAAAGGGTACCTACGATTTGGTCGAGGGGAAGCACGTGTGGCTCTCCGAACGGAAGTAGTCTCGCGCGTCGCGGTCGGGCTGCTCGTCTGCGCCGGAGGTCTTCTGCCCCGGGGGGCGGCCGCCGCTCCCGGGGCCGCCGGCCCCGACATCAGGGTCATCGCCGGGCAGCTCGCCGAGCCGGCGACGCAGGCGACCGCGATCGCCGCGCTCGGCGGGCTGACCGACCCGGCCGTGGAACCGCTCCTGCGGGCGCTGAAGGACGGCGCCCTCTACCGCTGGAACACGGGCGTGGCCGTGCTCGGCGATGACGGCGCGCTCCGGGACCTGGCCGGCCGGCCGGTTCTGGACAGCCGCGGGCAGGCGGTCGTGCCGCGGGAGGGGCAGGAGGCGGTCGCGCTCGAGGAAGCCTCCTTCGGCCGGGTGCAGGCGATCCTCGAGCGCCTGCAGGTCTTCACGGGCGATCCCGAGGCGCGCCGGTCGGCCGCCTTCAAACTCGGCAGCCTGCGGGACGTCACGGCGGTCCCGGTGCTCGCGAAGGCCCTCGAGCAGGAACGCGACGCGCGGACCCGGACGGTGCTCGAGGAGGCCCTCGCGAAGCTCCGGCTCCTGGCCCCGGTCGCCGCCACCCGCGCGGACGCCGCCCGCGCGCTCGGACGGCTACGGTCCGAGTCGGCGCTGGCGGAGCTGCGGACCGTGCTCGAGCGCGAGGCCGACCCCACGACGAGGCAGAGCGTGCAGGCCGCGGTCCAGAGCATCGACTCCTTCGTCTTCCACCGCAGCGTCGTCGGCTACCTGTTCAACGGCGTGAGCCTGGGCGCCGTGCTGCTCATCATGAGCCTGGGTCTCGCCGTGACCTTCGGGCTCATGGGCATCATCAACATGGCGCACGGCGAGATGCTGATGATCGGCTCCTACACCGCCTGGGTGGTGCAGGAGCTCTTCGCGACGCACTTCGTCGCCCACCTCGACTACTACTTCGTGATCGCGCTCCCGCTCTCCTTCCTGACGGCCGGGCTGGTCGGCCTCGCGCTGGAGCTGGGGATCATCCGGTTCCTCTACGGCCGACCGCTGGAGACGCTCATCGTCACCTGGGGCATCGGCATGATCTTCTCGCAGTCCGCCCGCCTCTACTTTGGGGACCAGACGAGCGTGAATCCGCCGACCTGGTTCCGGGGGGGCGTCGAGGTCCTGCGGGGGCTGATCTTTCCCTGGAGCCGGATCTTCATCGTGGTCCTCGCGCTGGGGGCGCTGGCGGCGCTCTATCTTCTCCTGCGCTATACCTATGCCGGGCTGAGGGTGCAGGCGGTGATGCAGAACCGGTCGATGGCGGCGTGCCTCGGCATCTCGACGCGACGGATCGACGCGCTGACCTTCGCGCTCGGCACCGGGCTCGCCGGGATCGGCGGGTGCGCGCTCGCCCTGATCGGGACCGTCGATCCCGAAGTGGGCAAGACCTACATCGTCGACGCGTTCATGGTTGTCGTGCTCGGCGGGGTCGGCAAGCTCGTCGGCGCCGTGGTGGCGTCGCTCGGGATCGGCCTCGCCAACAAGCTCCTCGAGCCGGCCATCGGGGGCACGGCCGGCGCGATCTACGCTAAGGTCGCCGTCCTCGCGATCGTGATCTGGTTCCTCCAGTGGAAGCCCACCGGGCTCTTCCCCTCACGGGGCCGCGCGGCGACCGAGGCCGCCGAGGCCGGCTGAGGCTCGGATGACCGCGGGGGTCCGAACCCGGGACGCCCAGCTGCTCTGGGTGGCCGCCGGCGGCGCCGTCTTCGTCGTCATCCTGCCGCTCGCCAACCTCGCGGGCTTCGTCTCCGACTACTACCTGAACCTCTTCGGGAAATACCTCGCGCTGGCCGTCCTCGCTCTCGGGATGGATCTCATCTGGGGCTACATGGGGGTGCTGTCGCTCGGCCAGGCGATCTTCTTCGGGATCGGCGCCTACTCGATCGGCATGCACATGCTGCTGGAGGGAAGCGGCAAGGGGGTGTACGGGGAGCCGGTCCCAGACTTCATGGTCTGGAATCAGGTGTACCAGCTGCCGCTCTTCTGGAAGCCGTACAAGTTCGCCCCCGTTGCGCTGGCGGCCGCGGTCCTGCTGCCGGCCGCGCTCGCGGCGCTGATCGGGCTCCTGACGTTCCGCCGCCGGCTCCGCGGCACGTACTTCGCCATCCTCACCCAGGCCATCGCCTTTGCCGTGTGGCTCATGTTCAACCGCAACGAGATGCGCCTGGGCGGCACCAACGGGCTGACCGACTTCAAGTCCATCCTGGGCTTCTCACTGAGCGCCCCGGCGACGCTCCGCGGGCTCTACCTGATCACCGCCCTCGCGCTGGCCGCGGCGCTCGTGCTCGCGCGCTGGCTCGTGCGGTCGAAGACCGGGTTGGTGCTGCAGGCGATCCGGGACAACGAGCGACGGCTGGAGTTCCTCGGCTACGACACGAGCGGCTACAAGATCTTCGTCTTCGCGATCTCCGGCGCCCTCGCCGGCCTCGCCGGGATGCTCTACGCCCCGCAGGTCGGCATCATCACGCCGAGCCAGATCGGGGTGCTGCCCTCGCTGGAGATCGTCATCTGGGTCGCCTTCGGCGGCCGGGGGACGCTCTGGGGCGCGCTGCTCGGCGCGGTCTCCATCAACTGGCTCCGGAGCGTGCTGACCGGCACGTACCCCCGCCTCTGGCCGATCATCCTGGGCGGCCTGTTCGTCACGGTGATCATGCTCTTTCCCGAGGGGCTCCTCGGGATCGGCAGCCGGCTCCAGGCGGTGCTCGCGCGGCGAGTCCCCCTGGCACGGGCGGCCGCACCGGCGGCGCAGGCGTATCCCCCCTCCGACAAGATCTGACGCATGGCCACCCTGCTCTACGTGGACGGGCTCACGGTCTCCTTCGACGGGTTCCTGGCGCTCACGAACCTCAACCTCATCCTTGAGCGCGACGAGAAGATCCGCCTGCTCATCGGGCCCAACGGCGCGGGCAAGACGACGCTCTTCGACGTTCTCACGGGGCAGGTCGAGCCGGTGGCGGGCCGCGTCATCTTCGAGGACCGCCTCAGCCTGCTCGGCTTGAGCCGGCACCGGATCGCCGCGCACGGCGTGAGCCGCAAGTTCCAGACACCCTCCATCTTCCCCCGCCACACCGTCGTCGAGAACATGGCCCTCGCCGCGGGGGAGAAGGGGTGTCTCACCAACACGTTCGCGGGCACGTCGGCGGCGGAGCGGGAACGGATCGCCGCCGTGCTGGCCCAGGTGGGGCTCCTCCCCCAGGTCGAGACGCCCGCGGGGGCGCTCGCGCACGGCCAGAAGCAGTGGCTCGAGATCGCGATGCTGCTCGTGCAGTCGCCGACGCTGCTCCTGCTCGACGAACCGGTCGCGGGCATGACCCGCGCCGAGAAGGAGCGAACGGTGGAGATCCTGGCGGGGATCGTGGAGCACTCGGCGTGCGCGGTCATGCTGATCGAGCACGACATGGAGTTCGTCCGCCAGGTCGCCCGGGGCGGGCACCGGGTGACCGTCCTGCACGAGGGCCACGTGCTCTCGGAAGGCTCCCTCGACCGCGTCCAGACCGACGAACGCGTCATCGAGGCGTACCTCGGCCGCGGCCGCATCGCCGCCACGACGCCATGCTGAAGGTCGAGGCGATCGAGGTCGCGTACGCCGAGACCCGCGTGCTGAACCAGCTGACCGTCGCCGTCGGAGACGGGCAGGTGGTGTGCGTGATGGGGCGGAACGGCGTCGGCAAGACCACGCTGCTCAAAGCCGTCGTGGGCCTCGTCCCCGCCCGGCGCGGGACGATCGCCTTCGACGGGACGGACGTCACCCGCCTGGCCCCGTACGAGCGCGCCCGACTCGGGATCGGCTACGTGCCGCAAGGACGCGAGATCTTCCCGGGACTCACCGTCCTGCAGAACCTCGCGGTGGGCGCGCGCCGCAAGCAGCCGGCGCCGGCGTCGCTCGACTACGTCGTGTCGCTGTTCCCCGCCCTCGCGGGGATGCTCGGCAAGCGCGGCGGGGACCTGAGCGGCGGGCAGCAGCAGCAGCTCGCGATCGCGCGGGCGCTGATCGCGGACCCGAAGCTCCTGCTCCTCGACGAGCCGACCGAAGGGATCCAGCCCTCGATCGTGCACGAGATCGCGGCCGTGCTCGAGCGGATCAAAGGGGAAGGCACGCGCTCGATCCTCCTGGTCGAGCAGTACCTGGAGTTCGCGCGCGCGATCTGCGATCGGTTTTACGTCATGGAAAAGAGCGGAGTCGTGCTAGAAGGGGATCGGGCGGCGTTTCGCGTGGACGAGGTGAGCGCGTTCCTGAGCGTGTGACGAATCCCGGTGCGCCGGTGCCCCGACGCCGGCAGGAGCTCGAGCATGCATCTGACGCCGCGTGAGCAGGAGAAGCTCCTGATCTTCACGGCCGCCGAGGTCGCCCGCCGCCGGCGGCGCCGCGGCTTGAAGCTGAACCACCCCGAGGCGCTCGCGCTGATCACCGCCGAGATCCTGGAGGGGATCCGCGACGGCCGGCCGGTGGCGGAATTGATGGAGGCGGGGATCCACATCCTGTCCCGCGCCGACGTCATGGAGGGCGTGCCCGAGATGCTCGACGAGATCCAGGTCGAGGGCACCTTCCCCGACGGCACCAAGCTGGTCACCATCCACCGACCGGTCCGCTGATGGGCGAGCCGACGCGCGGCCGACGGCGAGGCCCGAGCCCGGCCCGGCGCGTGCTGCGGCGCCGCCGCGGGCCCGGCCCGCCCGCCGCCGGGCGCGGCGGGCGTCCGGCACCGGCCCGCGTGGTGCCGGGGGAGTACCTCCTGGGTGAGGGAGACGTCGTCGCCAACGCGGACCGGCCGACCGTCGATCTGACGGTCGCCAACACGGGGGACCGACCGATCCAGGTGGGATCGCACTTCCACTTCTACGAGGTGAACCGCGCGCTCCGCTTTGACCGCCTCCGGGCGTTTGGCCTGCGGCTCAACATCCCGGCTGGGACGGCGGTCCGCTTCGAGCCGGGCGACACCAAGCGCGTGACGCTCGTGGAGCTGGGAGGCGCCCGCCGCGCGTGGGGACTGAACGGCCTCAGCAACGGGGCGGCGACGCCGGACGTCGAGCGCTTGCGGGCGTGGGAGGCCGAGCGATGACGCTCCGGCTGACGCGGCGGCAGTACGCAGACCTCTACGGTCCGACCGTGGGAGACCGGGTCAGGCTCGCCGACACGGACCTCCTCATCCTGATCGAGCGGGACCTCACCACGCCCGGCGAGGAGGCGAAGTTCGGCGGCGGCAAGGTCCTGCGCGACGGCATGGGCCAGTCCGCCCGCGCCACGCGCGCCGAGGGGGCGCTCGACACCGTGATCACCAACGCGATCATCCTCGACCACTGGGGAATCGTGAAGGCGGACATCGGGATCCGCGACGGCCGCATCGCGGGCATCGGGAAGGCCGGCAACCCGGACGTCATGGCCGGGGTCAGCGCGGGCATGGTGGTCGGCGCCGGCACCGAGGTGATCGCAGGGGAGGGGCGCATCGTCACCGCGGCCGCGATCGACGCCCACGTTCACCTCATCTGCCCGCAGCTCGTCGCGGAGGCGATCAGCGCGGGGGTCGCCACGCTGATCGGCGGCGGCACCGGTCCCGCCACCGGCACGAACGCGACCACCTGCACCCCCGGTGCCTGGAACATCCATCGGATGCTCGAGGCGGCCGACGCCTTCCCGGTCAACCTCGGCTTCCTCGGCAAGGGCAACGCCTCGACGCCGGCGCCGCTGGTCGAGCAGATCGAGGCGGGCGCGATCGGCCTCAAGCTCCACGAGGACTGGGGGACCACGCCGGCCGCGATCGACTGCGCGCTCGGCGTCGCCGAGGCGCACGACGTCCAGGTCGCGATCCACACCGACACCCTGAACGAGGCGGGGTTTGTGGAGGACTCGATCCGGGCCTTCAAGGGCCGGACCATCCACACGTATCACACGGAGGGCGCCGGCGGCGGCCACGCGCCGGACATCATCAGGGTCTGCGGCGAGCCGAACTGCCTGCCCTCGTCGACGAACCCGACGATGCCGTTCACCGTGAACACGATGGACGAGCACCTGGACATGCTGATGGTCTGCCACCACCTGAACCCCAAGGTCCCCGAGGACCTCGCCTTCGCGGAGTCGCGGATCCGCGCCGAGACGATCGCGGCCGAGGACATCCTGCACGACATCGGCGCGATCAGCATGATGTCGTCGGACTCCCAGGCGATGGGGCGCATCGGCGAGGTCATCCTCCGGACGTGGCAGACCGCCGACAAGATGAAGCGCCAGCGGGGCGCGCTGCCCGGCGAGCAGGCCGGCAGCGACAACCTGCGGGCCCGGCGCTACGTCGCGAAGTACACGATCAACCCTGCCGTCGCCCACGGCGTCGCCGCGCACGTCGGCTCCGTCGCGGTCGGCAAGCTCGCCGACCTCGTGCTCTGGAAGCCGGCGTTCTTCGGGGCGAAGCCGGAGCTCGTGGTGAAGGGGGGGCTCATCGCGTGGGGGGCGATGGGCGACCCGAACGCCTCAATCCCGACGCCGCAGCCGGTCCGCTACCGGCCGATGTTCGGCGCGTTCGGCCGGGCGCCCCTCTCCACCTCGCTCACGTTCGTCTCGGCGGCGTCGCTCGCGGCGGGCGTGCCGCAACGGCTCGGGCTGGGCAAGACGGCGGTGGCGGTGGCGCGCTGCCGCGGGCTCGGCAAGCGCGACATGGTGCTCAACGACGCGCTCCCCCACCTGGAGGTCGACCCCGAGACCTACGAGGTCCGCGCCGACGGCGAGCGGCTCCGGTGCGAGCCGGCGCGGGTCCTCCCGCTCGCCCAGCGATATTTCCTTTTCTGAGCGGATCCGCTACACTTCAGAGGGGCTCGTCATGTTCAACCTGCTGCCGAAGGAAGTGCGCTTCTTCGACGAATTCGAGCGGCAATCGGCCAACATCAGGCGCGCGGCCGATCTGCTCCACGACCAGATCTACGACTTCGCGGACGCCCGCGCCAAGGCCTACGCGATCAAGACCGTCGAGCACGAGGGCGACGTCATCACCCACGAGATCGTCAAACGCCTCAACACGACGTTCGTCACCCCGCTCGATCGCGAGGACATCTACGCACTCGCGACCCGCCTCGACGACGTGCTCGACTACATCGAGGCGGTGGCGGAGCGCCTGGTCGTCTACCGCGTCAAGACGCCGACCTCGGCGGCCCGGGCGCTCGCCGACGTGATCGTCCGCATCACGACCGTCACCGACGCGGCGGTCAAGTGCCTGCGGACGCTCGATCCCGAATACCACGGGCACATCATGGAAGTGAATCGGCTCGAGAACGAGGCCGACGCGCTGCTCCGCGATAGCCTCGTCGCGCTGTTCGAGGAGAACGCCGATCCGATCGAGGTGATCAAGTGGAAGGAGATCTACGAGACCCTCGAGACCGTGACGGACCGCTGCGAGGACGTCGCGAATGTCATCGAGGGCATCATCCTGAAGATGGCCTAGCCGAGCCCCGTGCTGTCGCTCGTCGTCTTCGTCATCGTCGTCGCGCTGCTCTTCGACTTCCTGAACGGCTTCCACGACGCCGCCAACTCGATCGCCACCGTGGTGTCGACGCGGGTCCTGACGCCGCTCCAGGCCGTGGTGTGGGCCGCCGTCTTCAACTTCGTCGCCGCCTTCGGCTTCGGCGTGAACGTGGCGACCACGGTGGGCCGGGGCGTCGTGCAGCCGGACGTCGTGGATCCGCGGCTGATCCTGGCCGCCCTCATCGGCGCCATCAGCTGGGACGTGATCACCTGGTATTGGGGGCTGCCGACCAGCTCGTCGCACGCGCTGATCGGCGGGCTGGCGGGCGCGGCCGTGGTCAAGGCGGGGTTCGCGGCGCTCGTCCCGGCGGGCCTGCTCAAGATCGGGCTGTTCATGGTGCTCTCGCCGCTGATCGGCTTCGTGCTCGGATTCTTGATGATGCTCGCGACGCTCTGGACCTTCCGGGCCGCACACCCGGGACGGGTGGACCGGCTGTTCCGGCGCTTGCAGCTCGTGTCGGCCGGCGCCTACAGCCTCGGCCACGGGACAAACGACGCCCAGAAGACCATGGGCGTCATCGCCGTCCTGCTCTTCACCACGGGGCGCCTGGGCCGGGAGTTCTACGTGCCCTACTGGGTGATCCTTGCCGCCCACGCGGCCATCGGCCTCGGGACGCTGGCCGGCGGCTGGCGCATCGTGAGGACCATGGGCATGCGAATCACCAAGCTGCGCCCGGTCGGCGGTTTCTCGGCCGAGACCGCGGGGGCGGTGACGCTCATCGGCACCGCCATCGGCGGGATCCCGGTGAGCACGACCCACACGATCAGCGGCTCGATCATGGGGGTGGGCGCGATCTCCCGCTTCTCGGCGGTCCGGTGGGGCGTCGCGGGCCGCATTGTGAGCGCGTGGATCTTCACGATCCCGGCGGCGGCCCTCGTCTCCGCGGTCGCCTGGTTGCTGCTTCGCGCCCTCCCCCCCTGACCGGGCGCCCGCGGTCGAATCGGTCGGCCAGGTCGGGCCTCGAGTGGGCCGAGTGGGCCTCGACCGCTTGTCAGCACGAGCGGTTGTGGTAGACTCCCAGGACGTGTGGATTCCCATAATTCGGCGGCGCGCCGTCGCGTCACGGCGCTTCCGCGGACGCGTCGCCCAGTCGAGGGTCGGGTGACCTCACGAGCGGCCAGACAGGTTCGCAGCTTTCTCGGTGAGCGCTTGCGCGCGCTGCGTAAGCAGCGGGGTCTCAGTCAGGAGCGACTCGGCCACCGCTCTGACCTCAGCGGGAAGTTCATCGGAGAGGTCGAACGCGGCGAGAAGTCCATCTCGATCGACAGCCTCTACCGGGTGGCCGTCGCGCTCGACGTGCCTCTGGCCACACTGACCGACGTCCGGCTTGACGGAGAGCGGTCCGTGAACGATCGCGAGGCGGAGAAGATCTTTGCGCTCGTGACGGCCCGACGCCGACCGGAGGAGATCCGGAAGGCGTACGACGTTCTCCGGGCGCTCTTCGGCAAGGCGTCGTAGCCCAGGCCGCCGAGCTTCGCCCGGACCGACGGCCGCCGCGCCCTCGGCCGCGCGCTCCCCACGCTCGACCCCTCCTGCCGCTGCCCTCGGGGGGCAGGCCCCCAGCGTTTCCCCGTTGCGTTTCCCGGCCTTCTCCCGGAGAATCCGCGCCAAGCGTGTCATATCCGTCGCACACGAGGAAAACCCATGGGTCAGATTCAGGGGGTGGCGGGACGGATCAGGCTGCGCCTTCGTCGGCTTGGCTACTGGAAGCACGATCGCCCAGATGTCCGGCGCTTCTGCGAGGAGCGCGGCTACACGACCCAGTACCTCTACGGGTGGCTTCGGGGACGGACCCCGTCGTTCGCCTATGTGACCCGGCTCGCGGGCGACCTCGGCGTCACCGTCGAGTGGCTCGCTCTCGGTAACGCCGCCGTCCCCGAGGAGCGGGCCGCCGCGCGGCGCGGCCGGACCGCACCTCCGGGCCCCGCGGGGCAAGAGGTGGGCACGGAGCCGCCCGCCCCCCGGCCGCGCGACGCCCGCCAAGCCCTCGCCGGGCGCGGCAAGGTCATCGAGCATCCCCTCGTGCGCATCGGCGCGCTGATGGAGCGGCTGTCCAAGTCCGAGGCGGAGCTGCAGTCCACGGTGCGCGCCTGGCGCGACAGCGAGGAGCGCTTTCGGAAGGTCTTCGAGGATGGGCCGCTCGGCATGGCCGTCTTCGACCCTCGCACGCTCGTTTTCCAAGGCGTCAACCAGCGGTTCGCAGAGATGCTCGGATACCGCCCCGACGAGCTGATCGGCCACCACGTGCTGAGCTACATCCATCCCGACGATGCGGCGCCCGCGACGGCTTCGCTGGCGAAGGTCCTGACGGGCCACGCGCCCTTCGTCACCCGGGAGGGCCGCTACATCCGCAAGTCGGGCGACCTCCTCTGGGGCCATGTCACGACCATCATCATCAGCAGCGACGCCGCGGGCGGACTCTGCGGCGTCAACATGATCCAGGACGTGACGGAGCGGCGGGGCGCAGAAGAGCGCCTCCAGAGCCTCTTCAACCGCGTGCCCGTCGGCCTCTACCGGGCGACGCCGGACGGCCGGCTCCTGGACGCCAACCCGGCCTACGTGCAGATCCTCGGCTATCCGGACCGGGACAGTCTGCTCGCCACGAACGCCGAGGCCCTCTACGTCGACGTCGACGATCGCCGGCGCTGGCGGGACAGGCTCGAGCGCGACGGCATCGCGCGGGACTTCGAGAAGCAGCTTCGACGCCCGGACGGCGCGGTCATCTGGGTCCGCGACAGCGCCCGCGCGGTCCGTGACGCGACGGGGCGGGTCGTGGCCTGGGAGGGCGCCGTCGAGGACATCACCGCCCGAAAGCGGGCCGAGGACACGACGCGGGCCCTCGCCTCGATCGACCGCGAGCTGGCCGGCCCGCTCGATCTGGGCCGCACCACCGAGCGGATCGTGACCGCCGTCCTCGATCTCCTGCACGCCCAGCGGTCGGTCCTCTTCCAACTCGACCGCGTCGGCGGCTCGCTGGTCTGCGTGGCGGCGGCGGGGGCCGGTGATCCGGCCCAGTACATCGGCCGGTCGGTGCCGGCTGATGCCGGGATCTCGGGCCTCGCCATCCGTGACGCCGAGCCGCGGTGGTCGCCGGACCTCCTCGCCGATCGGCGGGTCACCCTGGCCGGCAGCGCCCCCGAGCGCCTCCAGCTCGACACCGACGGCTCGGGGCTCGGGGTGCCGCTGACGGCCGGGGGCGAGCTCCTCGGCGCGCTCGCCGTCGACGACGTCCGGGGGCGCGTCTTCACCGAGGAGGACCTGCGGCTCGTCTCGGCGTTCGCCGATCAAGCGGCGCTCGCTCTCTGCAACGCCCGCCTCTACGAGGAGGCGCGGCGAGGGCGGCGCGCGGTCGACGTGCTGGCGGACCTGACCGGCGCCATCAACGCGTCGCTCGACGTCGACACGGTGCTGCAGCAGATCGCCGACGGCGCCCGGGAGCTGTGCCAGAGCGACCTGGCGCGGATCGCCCTCCGCCGGCCGCCGACGGCCGAGATGATCATCACGCACTGGTCCGGCGCGCGGTGCGGCCACGCCGACGCCCGCCCGGTTGAGGCCGGCCGGGGGATCGGGCGCCTGGTCGTGGACACCGGCCAGCCCCTCCGCACCGACGACGGCCGCGCGGATCCGCGGATCCCCCAGGACGCCATCGCGGACGCCGAGGGGACGATCGCGGAGATGGTCGTGCCGATCCGGGTCGGCCGCGGGATCGAAGGGCTGCTCTGCGTGAGCAACCGGCGGCACCGGCCGTTCACCGACCGCGACGAGGCGATCCTGCTGCGGCTGGCGGAACACGTCGCCCTCGCGATCCGCAACGGGCGGGTCGTCGAGGAGGCCGAGCGGCGCCGCTAGGCGGCGCGGTGTCGGATGCCGATCGGCGTCCCCGCCCCTGGCGGGCGCGCAATCGGACCCTCCCGTGTCGGGCCCCGGTTCGCCTCTCGGCGGGCGCGTGCGAGAGCCCCGGCCGCGGGCCGAG
>Ga0209056_10000630_pt1 | contig 38902 bp, 40 predicted proteins | sample GraSoiAngelo_114_FD_185876 | JGI IMG/M metagenome (GOLD analysis project Ga0209056, IMG submission 185876) | Grasslands soil microbial communities from the Angelo Coastal Reserve, California, USA - 14_0903_13_40cm (SPAdes) (version 2) | ecosystem: Environmental > Terrestrial > Soil > Grasslands... | reverse complement strand
TCCGGGCCCTGCACGGCCGCGCGGAGGCGACCGTAGGTTCCGTTGAAGAGGATGCCCGCGGTCTTGAACGTCCCGTCGGGCTGCTGCTCGAGCCGCAGGAGCATGGTGCCCGCGAGCGCCGCCAGGCACAGATCCCCGTCCCAAGCGCCCCACTGCGGTCCGCTCACGAACGTGTTCCCGCTGGTCGCGACGTACGGGTTGTCGAGCGACTGCCACACCGGTTTCGTGAAGCCGGGCCCGGCACCGTTCGGCCACGAGAAGTTGAGTCCGGGCTTCAAGAGATTGACGGTGGCGTGCGAGTGCGCGCCGGTCGAGCTGTCGGTGTAGTGCGCGTGCTCGCTGGTGAACGGTAAGCCGGTCCCCGGTTGGAACGCGATGCCCTGCGGGTTCCGGTGGCCCATGGTGAATGCGGCTGTCTTCCCGAACGCGCCGGCCAGGATCGGGTTGTCCTCAGGGATCGTTCCGTCCGGATTGACGCGCAGCACCTTTCCGTTGAGCGAGTTGGGATTCTGCGCGAAAGCGGTGTTCCCGACCTCGCCCATCGTGACCCAGAGCTTGCCATCCGGCGCGAAACGGATGCGGCAGCCGTCGTGGTTGCCGCCCGCGAACATCCCCGTGCGGATGACGTAGCCATCGAACACCAGCGTGCTGTTCACATCGCGATAGCGCAGCACCTGGTTGAGCCAACCGTTATCGGTCCGGGAAGCGCAGACGTACACGAAGTGGTTGGCCGCGAACGCGGGATCGAGCGCGATTCCCATCGCGCCCGCCTCGCCCTCGGCGCGGATGCCCGAGATGGCATTGTTCGCGAGCTGCGGCGCTCCGGCGGCGCCGCTCGCGTACACGAGGATGTTCCCGGCGCGCTCGGTCACGAACATCCGTCCATCGGGCGCGAACGCGAGGTCCCATGGGAAGCTCAAGGTCGACTGCACCACGGTCGTCGTGAGCTTCGGCGCATTGCCCGTCGCCGGCGGCAAGCCCGGCACGGTGATCGTGAGGAATACGCCCTGGTCTTCCATCCACCATGCGCCGTCGACGACCGGCCGAAGGTGCAGCGAGTACGTGCCCGCGGTCTGTGGCGCGCGCACCTGGAAGGTGAAGGTCGCCGTCGCACCGGGCGCCACGGACGCTTCGGTCTGCGCCGCCACGCGCGTCGGGAATGGCCAGTTCACGGCGAGCGGAGCCCATTGCGCGTCGTCGAGGTTGATCCCGAGGCGCGCCTCCTGGCCGAGCACGCCTCTCGTCCAGGTCTGCGTCCCGGTGTTGCGGAACACGAGGTTGAGCGGCGTGCTGGTCTGCCCCGGCTGGAGCGTCGGGTAGGGCGACTGGCTCACCCACGTGCTGTGGAATCCGAGATCGCTCACGACCAGGACAAAGACGCCTTCGTCCTCGAGGTGCTGCACGCCTTCGAGGATCGGATGAAGCGGCAAGCGGTACGAGCCGGGCATCGCGGGCGCGCGAAGCGTGAACGTGAACGTGCCGATCGCGCTCGGAGCGACGGAGGCCTCGACCGTCGTCGCGACGCGGTTCGCGTTGAGCCATCCCACGGCCATGCCCGCGTCCGCGAGCGCGGTGGAGTCACCCGTCACGCCCAGGTTCACCTGGCGCCCGGCGACGCCTCTCTGCCAGGTCTCGGTGCCAGTGTTGCGGAAACGGATCGTGTACGAGACGATCGCGCTCGGACGCAGCACCGGCCAGGGACTCTGATCGAGCCATGCGGCGTGCCAGCCCGTCGCCCCCGCCGCCGGCAGCGGTACGAGCATCGCCGCCACGAGCGACAAGCAGATGGCCGCGAGCAGCGCTCTCACCGCTCCGTTATCGCGTGAATCGGTGTTTCGTTGCTATGACGAAGGGCGAGACTGCGACGAGCCTGACAGGTCCTTCTCGTAAACGATCCAGGCAGGCTGTTTTTCGAAGCCCAGCGCCTCATTGACCCTGAGCATGGGCCCGTTCCGCTGATCGTTCCACGTCTTGATGTGCTCAACCCCTCTATCGATCGCGTAGCGCACCGTCCGGAGCTTCAGCGCCATGGCGATCCCCTTGCCGCGTGCCTCGCGGCGCACGCCCGTGAGGCCCTGCCACAGAAAGCTCGGGTCGTCCAAGGACGAGAAGAGGTCGGAAACCCCCAGGTACCTTCCGGCTGCGTCGATCGCAATGAAATACGCCTCCGGGAGATGGTTCGGCGCCATGGTCACATTCCGCAGCCACTCTTCGTACGGGCGAGGCGTGGGCGGGTCGACGCTCGGAACATCGCGCGAGCAATCCTCACTCAGGTCGTAGGCCTTGCGGAAAGCCTCGGTGTCTTTTCGCTTCTCCGCCGCGAGGGTGGTGATGCGGATGCCTTGCTTTGCGACCCGCTCGTCTGCGCCGGCAAAACGCCTGAAGTCGAACTTTCCGACGAAGAGCCTGGACTCCCAGTCGCGCTTGCGCTCGCGATAGCCGCGTGATGCAAGAAACGCAACGCCGTCGGCCATCGACTCCTTCGCCGTGGCCTGCGTCGCGATCGCGCCGCGCGTCCGCGCAGTCGCCAGCAGCTCATCGTGAAGCGTCGTGCCATGGCCGCTCCTCCGGTGGTCGGGGAGAACGGTCACGTCGACGCGGTACTTGTCGGCGCGGAATGACCAGGGCATGTGGCTGAGCTGGCCCCAGCCGACCACGCGCCCGCGGTCCTCGGCGACGAGGCGCTGCTTGAAATACTTCGTCGAGTCCCAGCTCTCGTCCCAGTGCCGCCACTCTTCGAGGCTCTCGGTGTAATCGGGGTACGACGCACGATTCACCGCGATCACCGCCTCGTAATCAGCGGGCGCGAAGCCACGCAGCTTAGTCTTCGTCGGGGTCTTCATGGACCCGGGCAGAGTACCCGGGCTAAGGCTCAGGCGAACGTCAACTGGGTGACACTCCCGCGACCTCCTCGAGCTCGAACGCCAGCTGATCGGCCGAGAGCATGACGCGGACCGTTCCGAAGTCCTGACGATGGAATGGAGTGACACCAAGCTCGCGCAGGGCCTTCCGATGATCGATGGTCGGATACCCGCAGTTGTGCTCCCAGCCGTAGCCCGGGTACTTCGTCGCAAGCCTGGCCATCAACCGGTCGCGCGTGACCTTCGCGACGATCGATGCAGAGGCGATGGAGAAGGACTTCGCGTCGCCTCTCACGATCTCGCTGTGTTTGCCTGGCGCGAACGCGGGATCGAGAATGCGGCGTCCGTCGATGAGCACCCAGTCGTACTCACCGATCTGACGGAGCGCGCGAAGCATCGCGACGTGGCTCGCGTGATAGATGTTGAGGCGATGGATCTCCGCGACCGAGGCCGCGCCGATGCCGACCTTCACGACGCGGCCCCGGATCGCCCCGAGGAGCTCCTCGCGCTGGAGACGCGTGAGCACCTTCGAGTCGTTCACCTTGCGGATGAGCCGGGTGTCAGGCGTGACCAGGCACGCCGCCGCGACCACCGGCCCCGCGAGCGCGGCCATACCGACCTCGTCGACGCCGACGACGCGCAGGAGACCATCCGCCCAGAGGCGCTTCTCGTGGTTGAGGGACGGCACGAGTGACTAGTGTGCGGCTCGGGGGTTCGAGGGGCAGAGCCCCTCGACTCATTTGCGCTTTTCGCGCAGGGTCGCGGCCTTGCCGACTCGCTCGCGGAGAAAGTAAAGGGCCGCGCGGCGGGCGTGACCGTGACGGACGAGCTCGATCTTCTCGACGCGCGGCGAGTGCACCATGAAGGTCCGCTCGACGCCGACGCCGCTCGCGATCCGCCGCACCGTGATCTGCTTGTCGAGCCCGCCGTTACGCACACGCAACACGGTGCCCTCGAAGTTCTGAAGGCGTTCGCGGTTCCCTTCGACGACGCGCACGCTCACGCGCACGGTGTCGCCCGGCCTGATCTCGGGCAGATCGGCCTTCAGCTGCTCCCGGGCAAGCGTGTTCAACAGGTCATTCATAGGAATGGTGAGGGCACTCACGAAGTAAAGGCAGTCTAGCAGCGACCCGGGGGGCGCTGCCCCCTCGGACCCCCGTCAGGCTCTTTTCGCCTTTTTCATCCGGTCGAGGATCGTCACGTGCGACACGCCAAAGTGCCGCGCGAGCTCCCGGACGGTGAGTCCGGTCGCGCGCATCCGCGAAACCTCCGACACGCTCGGGCCGCGCTGGGCGCCTCGCGCGGGCCGAAGGCGAACTCCTGCCGCGCGCAGCCGTGCGCGGACGGTCGCGGGCGAGAGACCGAACCGCGCGGCGATCCGATACGAGCCGACGCCCGACGAGTAGGCGGCCGCGAGGTCTGCGTCGGGCACGCGCTCGCTCCCGCGCTTCGGGCCCGGCAGCCGCGCTCGCTCGGCAGGCGTGAGGCCCGCGCGGTCGAGGAGCTCGGGCCGCCGCTCGGCGGTGCGGCGGATCGACTCGGCCCGGCGCCACCGCGAGATCGCCGCGTGGTCGCCAGAGAGCAGCACCGCCGGGACGCGGCTGCCTTCGTGGTCCAGGGGCCGCGTGTACTGCGGGCCCTCGAGCAGCCCGTCGGTGTGAGACTCGCGGGTGAGCGATTCCGCCTCGATCACGTCTGGGACCAGCCGCGTTACCGCGTCGATCACCACCATCGCTGCGAGCTCGCCACCGGTGAGCACGAAGTCCCCGATCGAAAGCTCCTCGTCCACGTCCTTCTCCACGACGCGTTCGTCGACGCCTTCGTAGTGCCCGCACACGATGACCAGATGTCGCATCCGCGACAGCCTGCGTGCTGCCGCTTGGTCGAAGAGCGCTCCTTGCGCGCTCATCAGCACGACGTGCGAGTTGTCACTTCGGGTCGCACGGATCGCGCGGGTGAGCGGCTCAGGCTTGAGCACCATCCCCGCCCCGCCGCCGTAGGGCGCGTCGTCCACCACGTGGTGCCGGTCGGTCGTCCACTCCCTGATGTCATGGACCACAAGGTCAAGCTGCCCTGCGGCGCGGGCGCGCGCGACGATGCTTTCGGCGAATGGGCTCTCGAACATTCCCGGGAAGAGCGTCAGCACGTCGATCCGCATGCTCATCAGAGCACCTCTTGCGGCGCGATCACGACGCGCCCGTCCGGCACGTCGACTTCGCGCACGACCGACGCGATCGCGGGCACGAGGAGGTCGGGGCCCGAGCCCTCGGGACGGATCACGAGCACGTCGGTCTCGCCCGCGCGCAGCACCTCGCGGACCGATCCAAGAGGCTCGCCCTCGGGCGTTTCGGCGCGCAGGCCAAGCAGGTCCGCCCACAGATAACCGCCCCTGGCGGCACGACGGGCCTCGTCGCGCGACACGCGCAGGCTTTTTCCGCGCAAGCGGTCGGCGTCGGCGCGCGTCTGGTGGCCTTCGAACCGCACGATCGGGACGTCGGCCGGCCCGCGAACGGACGCGATCACCAGCTCGGCGTCGTCGCACCGCAGGCGCGATCCCTTCCGGAAGCGGCCCGGGACGTCCGTCCTCGAGTCGACCTTCACCTCACCGCGAACGCCATGAGGCGCGCGCACGACCCCGACGACGAGGTCGTCCCCGCTAATCGATCTCGAGGTTGACCTTGGTCCCATCCCGCGTCGCCATGACTTTGAGCAGGGCGCGGATGGCCTTTGCGATCCGGCCGCCGCGACCGATGACCTTGCCAACGTCGGGCTCCGCGACCTGCAGATGCAGCTTGGTGAAGTCGCCGTCCTGTTCCTCGGTGACCACCACGGCCGATGGATCGTCGACGAGCGCGCGAGCGACATGCTCGAGCAGCGTCCGCATCCGTCCGGGCTGCGCCTCACCCGTCATCTAACCAACTCAATCTCGCGGCTTCGCCGCGCAGACGCGCCCACGTAAGTGTGGCTCGTCGCGGGCAGGGGCAGGGGCCCCTGGGCGCGAAGCGACCGCTCCTCGCTCATCTAACTGACGCCGGAACCTCTCCTTCGGGAATGCCGCTGCGGATCAGGAGCGAGCGCGCCGTGGCCGTGGGCCTCGCCCCATTCTTGAACCAGTGCCGAGCGCGCTCCGCGTTCACGACAAGGCTCAGCGGCTCCGCGCGCGGATCGTAGTGACCGATGGATTCGATGAACTTGCCATTACGGGGCGCGCGCGAATCCGCGATCACCACGCGATAGGTCGGCGCTTTCGTCTTGCCTACGCGACGCAGGCGGATGTGAACTGCCAAATCGGTCGGGATCCTCCTCGCGAATGTGTCCGCTGGGGGCGAACACGATCGATGATATGTCACTCGGCATTGACCCGAAAGATGGTGGGGCCTCCCCACACCCAAGGTCACTCAGGCTGCCAGCGCCGGAGATGCGGATGAGGATCGCGTTCGTTTGAGATGATCGGGTCCGCTTCGTCCGCTTCTCGGGCGCATCGCTTGGCCTACATCCGTGGCACGCCGGGAAGGCGTGGCAGCCGTCCGCTCTTCGCGAGCGAGCCCATCTGCTTCATGAGCTTGCGCATCTCGCCGAACTGCTTGGTGAGCTGGTTCACGTCCGCGACGGTCGTCCCGGACCCCGCGGCGATCCGCCGGCGTCGCGATCCGTTGATCAGCGACGGATCGGCACGTTCGGCCTTCGTCATCGACGAGATGATGGCCTCGACCTTGCGCATCTCGCGCTCGGCCTCAGGCCCTTCGGGTAATTGCTTCGCGACCTGACCCAGTCCCGGGATCATCTTCAAAAGATCGCCGAGTGGTCCCATCTTCTTGACCTGCTGGAGCTGGGCGTAGAAGTCATCGAACGTGAACTGCGCCTCGAGGAGCTTCCGCGCCTGCTCTTCCGCGGTCTTCTGATCGACGTGTTCCTGCGCGCGCTCGACGAGAGTGAGGATGTCGCCCATCCCGAGGATCCGCTGCGCGAGGCGGTCAGGGTGGAAGATCTCGATCGCGTCGAGCTTCTCGCCGGTGCCGATCAGCTTGACCGGCACGCCCGTCACGGCGCGAACGGAGAGCGATGCGCCTCCACGCGCGTCGCCGTCGGCTTTCGCGAGGACGAGACCGGTGAGCGGAAGCCGCGCGTGGAACGCGGTCGCGCTATCGACCGCGTCCTGGCCGGCCATCGCGTCGACGACGAGCAGCACCTCTTGCGGCTTGGATGCGGCGACCACCTCCGCGATCTCGGCCATCATCGCTTCATCGATGTGAAGCCGACCCGCCGTGTCGACGATGACAGTGTCCTGGCCATCGGCCGGCGCGCCACTCGCGAGCATCGCCACGTCACCCGCGACCCGCCCGGGATCCACCGCGCGCACCGGCACACCCAGCTGCTTGCCGAGCGTGACGAGTTGGTCGATCGCCGCCGGCCGGTGCACATCCGCGGCGATGAGCAGCGGGTGGCGGCCCTGCTTGCGCATGAGGTTCGCAAGCTTCGCCGCGGTCGTCGTCTTCCCGGAGCCTTGCAGACCGGCGAGGACGATCACGGTCGGCGGACGCTCGGCCCTCGCCAGCGGCGTCGCCGCGCCACCGAGCATCTCGACGATCGCGTCGTGGACGATCTTCACCACCTGCTGAGCACCGGTGATCGATTCGAGGACCCGCTCGCCGAGTGCGCGCTCGCGGACGGTCGCGACGAGCTGGCGAACGACCTTCAGGTTGACGTCCGCCTCGAGCAGCGCAACACGGACATCGCGAAGAGCCTCCTCGAGGTCCGCTTCGGTCACGCGCGGGCGCCCGCGGAGGCGCTCGAACGTGCCGGCGAGCCGGTCGGAAAGCTGCTCGAACATCAGGCGGAAAGCGCCGCGAAAATGCGAGGGATCTCGGCGCCGCGCACGAGCTGCGACCAGAGATAGCCCTGGCCCAGATCGCAGCCGAGCGCGCGCACGCGCTCTCGCAATGCGGGCGTCTCCACTCCTTCCGCCACGACCCGTGCCCCCATCGCGCGGCCGATGGCGACCGTCGCCGAGATCAGCGCGTCGTCGAGAGGACCGGTGGTCTTAACGAACGTCACGGGAACCTTCAGCGTATCGAACTCGAGCGCGTGCAGTGATGCCAGCCGTAACGGGCCGTCGCCAAAGTCGTCGAACGCGACGCGAACACGTGTCGCGCGGACCGCGCGAATACCCTCGGCTGCCTGCGCATCGAAGATCGTCTCTGGCTGGCACTCGATCTCGAGGGACGACGGATCGAGCGAGGCATCGACCATCGCCCGACCGGTGTCCTCCGCGAGCGCGGGCGTCAAGCTCTCGGCGAACGCGTTGACCGCGATGTATTCCACCTGCGTGCCACCGCTACGCCAGTCAACAAGTTGCCCGCAGGCCGTGCGGAGCATCCACTGCAGGCACTGCCGGTCGAGTCCCGCAGGCGCCATCTTGCCCACGAACTCGACCGCGTGAACGACACCAAGCCGGGGATGCTGCCAGCGCAGCATCACCTCCACCCCCCGCGGCCGGCCGGTAGCGAGATCGACCTGGGGTTGAAACAGCAGGAAGAGCTGGTCTTGTTCGATGGCCTCGCGAAGCTCGTCTGGCGCGAACGCGGTCACCCCGTCGGTCGGTTGATCAGCGTCTGCAGCTCCCCTGGCGCGACCTCGGGGCCGTAGAGGTACCCCTGGACGATCTCGACGCCGAGCGCGGCGAGGGCCGACTCCTGCTCGACCGTCTCGACGGAATCGGCGACGGTGCGCGCGCCCAGCTTCTTCGCCTCCGCGACGAGCGCGCGAATCCCGTCCGCGTTCGCGGCGTGGTCGCGCGAGATCGGGAATGGGATCTTGAGAGTGTCGAACTTCAACTTGCCGCTTGCGCGCGCGCCGCCGGCATATTCCTCGGACGCGAGCCGTACGCCGAGCGCTTGGATCGCCATCAGCGCCTTGGTCAGGTCCGCATCCCCGGTGGATCCGCGCGGACACTCGAGCTCGATGGTCTTCGGATCGGCACCGGTCTCGGCGAGCGCGTCCATGAGCCTCAGCGCGTCCGGGCGCCGCAGCGTCTGCGCCCAGACGTTCGCCGCGACGATCGGAACGGTGACCCCGTCTTTCCGCCATTGCCGTGCCTGCCGGCAGATCGCACCAACCACCCAGCGGTCGAACTCGACATGCAGTCCGGCCTGATCGACCAGCGGGATGATGTCGCTCGGGCCGACCATCCCGTACGCCGGGTGAGGCCAGCGCACGAAGGCCTCGACCCCCGCGAGCTTGCCGGTCGCGATAACGACTTGCGGCTGGTAGTGCAGGGACAGGGCGCCGGACTCGAGCGCCTGCTTCAGGTCCGCGCTTCGTAAGCGAACGATCGCCATGCGCGATGGAGTATGAGGCTCAGCGAGGCATCGGAAGAAGCGCGTTCACGAAAGCGGTGGGATCCATTGGAACGAGGTCATCGGCCTTTTCACCCACACCGAGCAGCTTCACCGGGAGTTTCAGCTCATGCGCGATCGCGAACACCGCTCCGCCCTTCGCGGTGCCGTCAAGCTTCGTCACGACAAGCCCGGTCACCGCCGCTGTCGCCGTGAACTGACGCGCCTGCTGGATGGCGTTCTGCCCCGCGGTCCCGTCGAGGACGAGCAGCACCTCATCAGGAGCGCCCGCGCGGGCGCGGCCTGTCACCCGAACGATCTTCCCGAGCTCGTCCATGAGCTGACCTTTCGTGTGCAGGCGACCCGCGGTGTCGGCGATCACGGTCGTGTTGCCACGCGCGTTCGCGGCATTCACCGCATCGAAGACCACGGCCGCCGGATCGCCATCCGGTTTGCCGGAGACGACCGGCACGTCGACGCGCTCCGCCCAGCGCTCGAGCTGCAGGGTTGCGGCGGCGCGGAAAGTGTCGGCCGCCGCGAGGAGCGGCCGCTCGCCGGAATCTTTGAGCCGCTTCGCGAGCTTCGCCGCCGTGGTGGTCTTGCCGCTCCCGTTGACTCCGACGACGAGGATGACGCGCGGCCTCTCCCCCTCGCCGCGCAAGCGCACATCGCCGGCGACCGCAGCGACGAGGGTCTCGCGCACGGCGGCCAGCGCCTTCTCGACGGACTTCACCTCGCCGGTTGTGAAGAGATCGCGAAGCTGCGCCATGAGCGGGTCTACGAGCGAAACGGAAAGGTCCGCGCGCAGGAGCGCTTCCTCGAGCAAGTCGAGCCATTCAGCGGTGAGCTTTTCTTCGCCGCGTCCGAAGAGACGTCCGAAGAAACCGCCGCGCGTCTTTGCCAGCGCTTGGTCGATGCTCATCTCCTCCGCTCCTCTGTTCCGGCGCGGACTTCGCGCCGTTGCCGGCCGTAGTCATCCGGACCACGCTAGGGCTCCTGCTCGGTCTCGCGTTCCTCATGATCGCCGCGCGCATCGTCATGCGAGCCGTGCTTGACGAGATCGCGAACGATCGCCGCCGCCGGGGCCCGTCCTAGCCGGCGCGCTCCGCGTCGAGGTCCGCGAGCCGCAACGAGATGACCTTCGACACGCCGGCGTCGTCCATCGACACGCCGTAGAGCATGTCCGCCGCCTCGATGGTCCCGCGGTTGTGCGTGATCACGACGAACTGGGTCCGGTCGGTGAGCTCGCGCAACGCCTGCGTGAACCGGCCCACGTTGCGTTCGTCGAGCGCGGCGTCGACCTCGTCAAGCACGCAGAACGGCGCCGGCCGCACGCGCAGGATCGCGAGCAGCAGCGCGGTTGCGGTCAGCGCGCGCTCGCCGCCGGAAAGCTGGTTGAGGCTGCCGATGCGCTTCCCGGGTGGCCGTGCGTAGATGTCGATCCCTGGCTCTTCTGGATCGTCGCTCGTGCGCAGCGAGGCCTGCCCGCCGTTGAAGAGCCGCTGAAAGAACAGTCCAAATTCGCGGTCGACAGCCTGCATCGTCGCGCTGAACTGCTCGGCGATCGTGGTCGCGAGCTCGTCCGCGAGCGTCCGCAGATCGGCCATCGCACGCTCGAGATCGCTCTTCTGGGTCGAGAGGAACTCGTGACGCTGCCCGATCTCCGTGAGCTCGGTCGCGGCGAGCGGGTTCACCGGCTCGAGCGCGATCAGCCGGCGACGAAGGCGCTGCAGCGCGGCGACCGTGCTCGATCGCTCCTTTTCATCGGGTTCGCCCTCGAGTGCGATGCTCGCGGGATCCGGAAGCGGCTCATCGTCGGGCAGACCGAGCTCGGCGCGGACCTGCTCCTCCAGAAGGCGCAACGCCCCGGCAGCGCGCTCCTCTTCCACCGCGAGCTTTCCACGCTCGCCGCGGATCTCGGCGAGCCGCTCGCGCGCGCGCGCGAGACGCTGCTCCGACTCCCGGCGCGAGCCCTCCGCCGCGAGCGCCCGCTCGCGCGCCAGCTCCGCGGACCGCGACGCCTCGCCCGCTTCGGCGGTCGCGCGGCCGAGGGCCTGCTGAGCCGACTCGAGTCGTGTACGCGCGTCCCGCTCCTGCGCCGCGAGTGCTCGCAGCCGCTCCTCCTCGTCGGCGATGCGTCGCTCGGTCGCGCTGACCTGCTCGCTCAGGGCATCGCGCAAACGGACTGACGCGCTTCGGCGTTCCTCCATCGTTGCCGCCTCGAGCCGCGCCTCTTCCGCTCGGCGCGACGCCGCGTTATGCGCGTCGACAGCCACCTGCTCATCTCGTTCCGACGCGGCGAACGTCTCGGCTGCGGCGGCGCGCGCGGTCGCCGCCGCGTTCCGATCCTGGGCGAGCTTCTCGCGGCGCGCGAGCAGCTCGGCGCGCTCGCGCTCGATCGCGGAGGCGTTCACTTCACGCGCGCGCACGAGATCACGAACGTCCGCCTCCATGGTCGCGAGATCGTCAGCAACGCGCTCGGCATCGCCGCGCGAACCCTGCGCCGCCGCGAGGCGCTTTTCGGCATCTTCACGGCGGCGCTCGGCGTTGGCGCGTTCCGCAAGGACCTCGCGCTGCGCTTTTTCAGCGGCGAGGAGCTCTTCGTGAAGACGAGCGGCCATCGCCCGAAGCTGCGCCGTCGCATCGCGGTCGGCACGGGCACGCGGCTCGATAAGACGCGCAAGGCCGGGGAGGACCAGGAGTCCGCTCGGCGCGATGACCGCGCCGGTTCGCAATATGGACGCCGCCACGAGGGCCGTGGCGTCGTCCGGCGCGAGGAAGACCGCGACGCCATCCGCGACTCGCCGGCAACCCTTCGGCACGGGGGCGTCGGCCGCGACCGATGACGGCGACGTCGCGATCGCGCCGCCGAGAGCGGTGCGCAGCGCGTCCGGGGACGCGATCCGCTCGTGGAGCCACGCGAAGCCCTTCGGCAACGCAGGCAGCTCGTGCGCCGCCTCGCGAGCCTCGATCTCGGCATCGGCGCGCTCCACGGCCTCGCGCAACGCCGCGCCCTGGCCACGCACGAGCGCGAGATCCCCGTCGATGCGCTGCAGCTCGTTGCGGGCCGCACCCGTTCGCTCGGCGGCGCTTTCCGCGATGCGCGCGGTCTCGGCGGATAACTCGCGCGCGCGCTCAAGGTCGGCACCTATGCGGCTTCGCTCGCGCTCCTGCTCCGCGCGCTGGCGCGCAAGGCTCGCGGCGCTCGCAGCGAGCTCCTCATCGCGCGTTAGGAGCGAACGCTCTTCGTCGCCGAGTCGGATCTCGTCGCTCTCGCGTAGGACGTGTGCGCGCTCGGTCTCGACCCGCGCCGCCCGCGCCTCGGCGAGAGCGACGCGAGTGCGTGAAGCGTCCTCCTCGGCGCCGCGCGCCAGATCGGCGGACTCACGTGCGCGGCGCGCCGCGTCAGCGGCTTCGTCGTCGACGCGCGTCCGGCGTTCGCGCAGGCTCGCGAGCTCCGCGGGGAGCCCGGCGAGGGATGCGCCGGTCCGCTCGCGCTCCGCACCGATGGCCGCAAGGCTCGCTTCGAGCCCGGCGACGCGCTCGCGCGCCGAGCCCTCGACCGCCGACGCGTCGGTCGCGGCGATACGGCGGAGCTCTTCCTCCTGGCGCGCCGCACGCAGGTCCTCATCACTGCCCGCCGTCGCGGATTCGCCTTCGGAGACGAAATCGACGAGACGCTCGATCTCGCGATCGACGCCGACGATCTTCGCGGCGAGCTCGGCGCGCTGGTCCGCGGTCGTGCCGAACGAGGCCTTGTACCAGCGCAGCGCGCGGCGCCGGAGCTCGTTCCGGATCGTCTCGTACTCGGTCCACTTCGCGGCCTGGTCCCGCAGGGCTTCGACGCGCGGTCCGATCTCGCGAAGGATGTCGTTGACGCGGACGAGCTCCGCCTCCGAGAGCTTCATACGTTGAAGGGCCTCTTCGCGACGCAGCTGCAGCCGCCGGGTCCCTGAGGCTTCTTCGATCACCGTGCGTCTATCCGCCGGCCGCAGCGCGAGGATCTGGTCCGTGAGACCTTGACCGACGACGACGAACGCGTTGTCCGCGAGATTGGCGCCGGCGAGAAGCTCTTGCATGTCGCGGAGCCGCACGCGGCTGCGATTGACGAGGTACTCGGCTTCTCCGTTCCGGTAGAGACGCCGACCGACCTCGACCTCTGAGAACGCAACAGGTAGACGGCGTGACGAGTTGTCCAGCTGCATCAGCACTTCCGCGAAACCAAGTGCCTTACGCGACTCTGAGCCACCGAAGATCAGCTCTTCGTTACGCTTCGCCCGCAACACGCGCGCGTTGTTCTCGCCAAGGGCCCAGCGGATGGCATCAACAATGTTGGTCTTGCCACTGCCATTCGGACCGATGATCGCGGTGATCCCGGGCGCGAATTCCAAATGGATCTTGTGTACGAAAGACTTGAAGCCCGTCATTGTGAGCGTCTTCAGGACCGCGTTCGGAGCAGAGGCGCCGCCCTCGATGACCTTCAGCTCGTCGCTCACTGCGTGACGACCTCCATCAGCTTCGCCGCGGCCGCTTCCTCCGCAACGCGCTTCGAGGGTCCGCTTCCCTGCGCGACGTTCCCCGCGACCTCGACCTGTACGACGAAATCGCGGCGATGCTCCGGTCCGCTCACGTCGAGGGTCCGGTAGATCGGCAGCGGATGATGGCCGGCCTGCGCCCACTCCTGCAGCAGCGTCTTGGGCGACTTGCGCGGCGCGGTGACCGTCGCGGCGATCGCGTCACCCATCGTGCGGCGGACGAGCGCGCTCGCTTCGTCGAGTCCGCTCTCCATATAGATGGCGCCCACTACCGACTCGTAGAGGCTCGCCGCGAGTCCGACGCGCGCGCGTCCGCCGGTGTCTTCTTCGCCTCGCCCTAGGCGAGCGCGTTCCGGCAGACCGAGACGACGCCCGACCTCCGCGAGCGCAGCGGACGACACGAGCGTTGCGCGCAGCGCGGTGAGCTCTCCCTCGGTCGCGTCGGGGAATCTGCGGAACAGCTCTTCGCCGACTACGAGGTCGACGACGGCATCGCCGAGGAACTCCAACCGCTCGAAGTCCCGCGCCGCCTCGTCCACGTGCTCGTGCAGATACGAGCTGTGCGTGAGCGCGTTCTCCAGCAGCGCTTCGTCCTTGAAGCGGTACCCCGCGATCTCGATCTCGGTCCTCTCCTTCATAAGCGAAGAAAAGGCAGGGGCTCCGACGCCCCTGCCTCCCCTGTGCCCTGCGTACGGTGTGATTGTGCGCGCTAAGCGACGTGCTCCTCGATGTATTCCTGCGCGTCGCCCACGGTCTTGATCTTCTCGGCCTCTTCGTCCGAGATCTCCATCCCGAACTCTTCCTCGAGGCTCATGATGAGCTCGACCAGGTCGAGCGAGTCAGCGTTGAGATCGTCCACGAACGAAGCCTCGGGTTTCACGTCGCCCTCGTCCACGCCGAGCTGCTCGACGATGATCTTCTTGAGGCGCTCGTAGGTGTTTCCCTGCGCCAACAATGTCCTCCTCCGGGTCGAGTGCGACCCCTCCCCCGCCCGCCCACGGCGGCAGGTCCGCGCAAGTGTCACGGCGAGCCATCTGGCCTGTCAATCGGGGGCTAAAGAAAGGAGGGCCGGCACGCCTCTTTATGGTGAGGCCCGATGATCGACCGCTGGCGCGAGGTCTACGAACGCGAGTACCCGCACCTACTGAGGGCACCCCTCGCGATCGGCCGCGACCCGGTGGAGGCCGAAGACGCGGCCCAGGAGGCGTTCGTCAGAGCGCATCAGACGGGCCTCGACACCATCGAGAAGCTGCCGACGTGGCTCCTCGTTGTCGGCGTAGGGGCTCTTCCGGAAGCTCTGCCGGTCGAAATGCGAGAGGGATCTCTGGGGCCTCGTTGCCGGTAGGTAACGACGGGTTCGCCGCGGCGCTAGGCGGAAGGTTGCTCGCGGCCACCGATCGCCGTCGCGAGCACGCCGTTCACGAACTTCGGCGACGCTTCGGAGCCGAACATCTTCGCGAGCTCGACGGCCTCGTCGATGACCACACCCGCGGGCGCGTCGCCGGAGACGCGGAGCTCGTAGAGCGCGATCCGGAGCACGTTGCGGTCGATCCGCGCCATCTGGTCGATCGGGAACTCCGGTGCGAGCGTGGCGATCTCGGCGTCGAGCTCCTTGCGATGGTCAAGAACTCCCTGGACGAGCTCCCACGCAAAGCCCGCGGCCTCCTCGGTGAGTCCCGCACGGAACGCGCCGCGATCGTGGGTCTCGCGCGGATCGGCGCGATTGAAGTCGATCTCGAAAAGCGTCTGAAGAGCAAGCCGCCTGGCAGGATGACGGCCACCGCGCGGCGGTCTCGTGCTCACGCGGCGGTCGTCGAGGCGCCATGGCCGATGGCTTCGATGAGACGGGTCGCGACGGCACGCTCGGCGACCTCGATCGCCCGGCGCATCATGTTCGCCCGCGCGCGCCCGTGAGTCACCACGGACACGCCCGCGACGCCCAAAAGCGGCGCCGAGGCGTAGGGGTCGTAGTCCATGCGGCTCCGGAACTTGCGAAGCCCCGGGAACGCGACAAGCGCCCCGATCTTGCCCCAGGCTCCGCCGAAGATGTCGTTGCGGATCCCATCGACGAAGACGTCGATGACGCCCTCCATCCCCTTCGCGAGCACGTTGCCGGTGAAGCCGTCGGTTACGCAGATGTCGGTGACGCCCTTCAGCAGATCCTTGCCCTCGATGTTCCCGAAGAAGTTCAGATCCTCGGCGCCGGCGAGCAGCGCGTGCGCAGCCAGCTGCATCCGACCACCCTTCTCGGGCTCTTCGCCAACGTTGATGAGGCCGACGCTCGGGCGCTCGACACCGTGCAGCCGTTCCATGAGGCGCGAGGCCATTCGCGCGAACTGGAGGATGTTGTGCTCGGTCGCGTCCATCGTCGCGCCGGCATCGAGGAGGCACGCCGGCTTCCCCTGCGAGGTCGGGAAGAGCCCGCAGAGGGCCGGGCGGTCGATCCCGCGTATCCGGCCAAGCACAAGGAGCGCCGCGGCCATCGTGGCCCCGGTGTTGCCCGCGGACGCCACCGCGTCCGCCTCGCCGTGCTTCACCATTTCGGTCGCGACCCCGATCGACGTGTCGCCTCGTCGGCGGAGGGCACTCGAGGGGTGCTCGTCCATCGCCACGACATCCGTCGCGTTCCGAATGGTGATGCCCGGCGGCACTGAGGAGGCGATGATCCGTCGCAGCTCCTGCTCGCGGCCGACCAGGACGAGATCCGCCTCGCCGCCGCTCGCCCGATACAAGAGCGCGCCCCGGACGATCTCGTCCGGGGCGTGGTCGCCGCCCATGGCGTCGACGGCGATCTTCATGGCGACCGCGAGGTTATGCGGTCGCCCGCTTGGCCTTGATCGGTATGACCTGTCGGCCGCGGAACGTGCCGCAGTGCGGACACGCCTGGTGCGGCGGCTTGGGGCTCTTGCACTGCGGGCACGGCACGAGCGTCATGGCGCGCAGCGCAAGATGACTGCGGCGTTCGCCCTGCGCCGCGCGCGGTATACGTTTCTTGGGATGAGCTGCCAAAGCGATCTCCTCGACGGGGGTTGGAACGATTCTATCTGTCGGCGCGGAACTTCTTGAGCTCCTGCAGCTTGGTCCAGCGCTCGTCGGCTCCGGTGTCGTGCTCGTGAGGGTCGGTATTCAGGTCGCGCCCGCAGACCTCGCAGAGCCCCTTGCAATCGGGGCGGCAGAGCGGGGCGAGCGGGGTCACGAGAATGAGCTCCTCCCGTAGAAGCGGGGTGAGGTCGACCCAAAAGTCGCTGCCGATCGTCTTCGCGTCACGGGGCGCTTGATCCTTCGGGTCGCCGCTGACGACGTCGATCGTGGCGTAGTACTGCTCCGCGAAGTGGGCGTTCACGGGCGCCTCGATGGGCTTGAGGCAACGGCTGCATTGCAGAGACACGCTCGCGCGCGCGTCGCCTTCGAGATATGCCCCCGGGTTGGTGTGCGTCGCGACGATGTCCGCGTCGATGCTCGAGACGCCGGCCTCGATCAACCCGGCGTTCTCGCCGCGCGGGTCGATGGGCGACTCGACCACTTCGTAATCCGTTTGCGCGCCGATCGGCTGCTTAAGTAACGGCGCGACGTTCACCTTCACGTGTCTCGCCCTCCGTGGGCTGGGCTCGTCTCTCTTCCAGTACCTCGAGGCTCTTTTTGATGACCGAGAGTGTCTTCACCAGATCGCTTTCGAGCCGCACGAGGACATCGGCCGCGTACTGATCGGCCCCATGCATCGTCTCCTCGGCCTTCGTCTGGGTCTTGTCCAGGAGGTCTTGCGCGCGCGACTCCGCTTCGCGGAGGATCGACTGGTCCTGTAGCAAGAGCGCTGCCTGCTCCTGCGCCGCGCCGATGATCCCCTCCGACTCCTCGCGGGCCTTCGAGATCACGCGGTCGCTCTCCTGATTGATGCGGCGGGCCTGCTTCACCTCTTCCGGGATCGCGACGCGTAGCTGATCGATCAGGTCGAGGACGGCGGCTTGCTCGAGGATGACCTGGCTTGTCATAGGGACCTTGCGCGCATTGACCACGAGTGCCTCGAGCCGTTCGACCAGGAACTGTATGTCCACGTCACCCTCCCGCAGCCGAGTGAGAGTACCTTAGGAATAACAGCGTTTCCTCGCCGATGTTCTTCGCGCGTATCACGCGTGCACTCGCCGGCGGCGCCGGTGCGTGCTTGCGCAGCGAGCGCGCTACCACAACAGCGTCGGGCGCGAGTGCCGCGCGCAGCGCATCATGCCGAAGCGTCGCCTCGGCGGTCGCGACGTCTACGAACGGCGGATCCACGAACACCACGCCGAACGGTCCCGCCGGCCGCGAATCGAGGAATGCGATGACGTGCGCCGGGATGACGCGCCCGCGCTCCACGAAGCGGGTGGTTTCGAGGTTGCGGCGGAGCGCCTTGAGCGCCTCGGCATCCCTCTCCACGAACGTAGCCGAGCTCGCGCCGCGGGAGATTGCTTCGATGCCGAAGGTGCCGGCGCCTGCGAACAAGTCGAGCACCTGCGCGTCATAGAGCTCTGGCTCGAGGATCGCGAAGAGCGTCTCGCGGATCCGGTCGGTCGCGGCACGGGTGCCACCGCCACGCGGTGCGACGAGCCTTCTCCCTTTCGCTTCTCCCGCGATGACCCGCATCAGGCCAGCGCGTAACGGCGCCAGAGCTGGTCGACCGCGTCCGCAAGCGCCCCGTGCTCTGGCCGCTCGAGCGTGGCGTCGCCGATCAGGATCCGGTCGGCCTCCTCGGCGGTCTCGCTGATGAGTCTCGGGTCCACGTCGGCGAGATCCACGATACGAAGCTCCGGGACGCCGTGTTGCCGCTCGCCGAGGAACTCGCCGGCCCCGCGGATCTCGAGGTCGCGCAAGGCGAGCTCGAAGCCGTTCAGGGGGCGTCCGTCCTTCCATTCCACCATCGCCGCGAGGCGCTCGGAGTCGGCCGCCTCCGACACGAGCACGCAGTACGCGCGTTCGGTCCCGCGACCGACGCGACCGCGGAGCTGATGCAGCTGCGCCAGACCGAAGCGTTCGGCGCCGAGGATCACCATCACCGTCGCGTTTGGAATGTCGATCCCGACCTCGACGACGGTGGTCGCGACGAGCACGTCGACTTGGCGATCGGCGAACCGGCGCATGATCGCGTCACGCTCCTTCGCCGCCATTCGGCCGTGCATGAGCGCGAGGCGCAGGCCGCGGAGCTCCCCCTGGCGGAGGTCCTTCTCCATCGCGATCGCGCTCGGGACATCGTCCTCGCCGTCTTCCGGGGGGTCGATCCGCGGGGTCACCACGAACGCTTGCTGTCCACGTTCGACCGCCAGGCGGATGCCCTCCCACACCTTCGGCAGCTGATCCCGGGTACGGAGGTGGGTCGTGATCGTCTTGCGGCCCACGGGCAGCTCGTCGATCACCGAAATGTCGAGGTCGCGATAGATCGTCTGGCTCAGGGTCTGTGGGATCGGCGTCGCGGTCGTGAGCAGGAGGTGCGGATCGGTCCCGCTGCCCTTTTCGCGGAACGTCGCACGCTGTCTCACCCCGAAGCGGTGCTGCTCGTCGACGACGGCGAGCGCGAGGCGCTTGAACGCGACGTGTTCTTCGACGAGCGCATGCGTCCCGACAACGACGTCGAGCGAGCCCTCGGCGAGCCCGGCCAGGATCGCCCGGCGCGCGTCACCGGTCACACTCGAGGTGAGGAGCGCGTGGGTGGGTCCGCCATTTCGGAATAGCGCCCCGAGCGAGCGGGCGTGCTGCTCGGCGAGAAGCTCGGTCGGCGCCATGAGCGCGGTCTGCGCTCCGGAGGCCGTCGCGATGCGCGCGGCGAGCGCCGCGACCACCGTCTTGCCCGACCCCACGTCTCCCTCGAGCAGGCGCGACATCGGCACGCGCCGGGCGAGATCCTTGCGGATCTCTCGAAGCGACCGCTGCTGCGCGCCGGTCAACGTGAAGGGCAGCCCCGCGACCCATTCGGCGAGCTCAGCGTCGGGCACATCTAGTGGTACCGCTGACGCCTGCGCGGTCCAGCGCGCACGGCGTTGTGCGAGTGCGAGCTGCAGAACGAGAAGCTCGTCGAAGGCCAGCCGCCGGCGCGCCGACAGCAGGCGGCGCTCGTCGTCCGGGAAATGCACCTGTCGCAAGGCGGACGCGATATCGGGGAGCGCGTGGCGCTCGCGGATCGCCGCAGGCAGCGGATCGGGTACCTCGCCGACGACTCCGGTCCGTCGGGCTCCGCCCTCGATCGCCGTGTGCAGCCAGCGGCGCATCTGCCCTGGCTTGATGCCTTCGGTCAGCGGATAGATCGGCACGAGGCGGCCGGTATGCACCGCCTCCGCGTCGGCTCGCTCGAGCGTCGGCTGGCTGAACTGGAGCGTGCGGCCGAAGAAGCGGACCCTTCCGGAGATACGGACGCGTTCGCCTTCCGGATGCGTCTCCTTCACGAAGGCCCGGCCGAACCACGTCGCGCGTACCTGGGTCGGAGTTCCGTCCTCCTCGTGGAGCTCCGCCTCGGTCATGAGCTTTCCGGTCGCGGTCCTCCGCTGCGAGATATGACCGAGCACGGCGACCGCGGTCTGAGTCGCGTTCGGGACAAGACGCCGCAGCGGGACGAACTTGGAGAAGTCATCGAACCGCGTCGGGAGGTGCCAGAGCAGATCGCCGATCGTCTGGATCTTCATGCGCTCGAGCAGCTTGGCCGACTCGCTGCCGATGCCCGGGATGCGCGTGACGGGGAGATCCAGCGAGGTCGCGGGCGGCTCGCTGGCGGCGCGTACGCGGGGGGCGGTCGATGTCACGATGGGGACATGGTGCTCCGCAGGCGTCAGCGCGCGAAAACGCGCAGGTCGCGGAGGCCGAACGGACCGGCCGGCGGAAGCTCCGCGCGGATGCGCTCGACAGAGAACATCGTAGCCGGGGCGAGGTCGGCAGGCGGCACATCGGCGAACGGCAGCGGCTCGACCACGGTCTCGGAGAGGATGCGCACCTGCGCCGCGGCGACCAGCGGGATGGTCATCGTGCGCTCGAAGATCCAGGCCAGGATCCGATGGACCCACACCGGCGCGGGCACGACCGGCACCTCGCGGCCGACCGCGGCGGCGATGCGGCGGATCGCGTCTCCGGCGGCGAGCTCCTCCGGCCCGAGCACCGCGACGGTGCGCCGTGAGAGCCTCGGATCCGTGAGCGCCGAGCGCGCGAGCCGAACGACGTCGCCGACGTAGACCGGTCGCAGCCGCGTCGGTCGCAGTCCGACGAGTGGGAAGACTGGAAACGTGTAGAGGGCGCGGCTCACATGGTCGAGCAGATGGTCGCCACGGCCGTAGATCACCCCCGACTTCAGGATCGTGTGATCGATCCCGGATCCGCGCACGAGCTCCTCGGCGGCCCACTTCGACTCGTGATACGGCGAGCCGCATGCGGGTCTGGCCCGCAGGAAGCTCAGGTAGACGATCTTGGTAGCTCCGGCGGCTCTCGCCGCGTCGACGACCGCGCGGGTTCCCTGGACGTGCACGCGCTCGTACGTTTGGGCGCCGATCTCGCGGTTGATGCCCGCGAAGTGCGCGACCGCGTCGCACCCGGAAAACGCTCGGCGTAGGGCCTCGGCGTCGTCCGTGGAAGCTGCGACGAAACGCGCGCCGCTCCCCAGGATGGAAGGGTCACGCCGATCGATGCCGCGCGCGACGATGATCGCTTCGTGGCCCTCGCCCAGCAGCGCTACCGTGAGATGGCGGCCGACGAAGCCCGTTCCGCCGGTGATCGCGATCTTCATACGCGGCGTGAGGCGATCCGCCGACGCTGCCGAACCTGCGTCGGACAGACCGCGCTGAGATAGCCATTGAGGCTCTCGATAAGCGTGTCCGGCTCGAGCCGATACAGGATCCGATTCGCGTCCCTGCGCTCGCTCACCAGCTCAGCCGCTTTGAGGATCGCAAGATGACGGGAGATCGATGGCGCTGAGATGGCGAACCCCGCCCCGATCTCGCCCGCGGCAAGCTCTCCGCGCTTCAGCTCCTCCAGGATCTGCCGGCGCGTGGGGTCGGCCAGCGCGCGAAAGACGCGGGCAGCTTTACGCACGCCCTCAGTATTTAGCTAATTCGCTAAACTTGTCAAGAGACCGGAAAGGACTATTCCGCCGCGACGATAAACGCGTAGTGCGGCTGACCCCCGTGCGCCACTTCGACGGACACGCGAGGACACGCCGCGCGGAGCCGCTGAACAGCGTGCTGCACCCGTTCCTCGTCGACGCCCGCACCGCTGTAGAGCGTCAGGATCTCGGCGTCGGTCAGCCGGCGCGCCGCGTCGCAGAGGACCGCGACCTCATCCTCTCCGTGCGCCACGACTCGGCCATCGAGAAGCGCCATCGCCTCGCCTTGCCGCACGCGCTCCCCGTCGATCGTCGCGTCACGGATCGCGCGGGTGACCTCGATGCCGTGGGCGCGCTCGGCGACCTGGGCCATGTCTCGCGCGACCTCGTCCGGGTCTTTCGTCGGATCGAAGGCGACGAGGGCGGCCATGCCTTGCGCGACGTTCTTCGTCGGGACGACGCGCACCCGAACGCCCGCGATCTTCGCGGCCTGTTGCGCGGCGAGGATCACGTTCTTGTCGTTTGGCAGGATGACGACCGTCCGCGCGTTCGCGGCGTTGATCGCGTCGACGAGCTCTTCGGTCGATGGATTCATCGTTGGCCCGCCACGCAGCGGCGACGCTCCCAGCGAGCGCGCCACGGCCGCGAATCCGTCTCCCGGAACGACGGCGACGACGCCGACGAGCGCCGCCGGCCCGCGCGAGGAAGGCGCGACGACGATGCCCGTCGCGCGTTCGTGCTCGGCGGTCATCGCGTCGAGATCCTCGACGACGACGTCTCCGATCCGACCGGCCGTCAGCCCGATGCGAACGATCTCGTCGGGCTGCAGCGTATGGACGTGGACCTTCATCAAAGACTCGTCGCCGACCACCAGGACGCAATCCGCGCCGAACTTCATCATCTCGTCTCGGATCTGCGCGATCGGCCGCGATGGCTGCTGGACGAGGAACTGCACGTCGTACCCGCCCTCCCAGGAGGGTGCCGCCGACGTCGCAGGCGTCTTGGTCGCGACGGTCTCGATATGACTCAGCGGGATCTGCTCGCCGGTGAAACCCGAAAGCACGCCCTCGAGGACGAGCTGCAGGCCACGCGCGCCCGCATCGACGACACCCGCGGCGCGGTTGGTCGGGTTCTCCAGCTGGGTTCGCGAGACGGCGGGACCGGACTCCCGGACGATGTGTTTGAGCATGTCCAGGACGTCGCTTCCCTCGCGCGCCGCCGCATCCTCCATCGCGACCGTGAGAGTCAGGATCGTCCCCGGCGCAGGAGCGCTGACCGCTTCGTGCGCGTACCGTCGCGAGAGCTCGACCGCGCGCCGCATCTCGCGGACCCCGGCATGATCCGCTTTCGCGAACGCCTCCTTCACGCCACGGAAGACCTGCGACAGGATCACGCCGCTGTTGCCGCGCGCGCCCATGAGCGCGCCCTGCGCAGCGGCGGCGCTGATGGCTGGTAGCGTGGCTTCCGCGGCCCGCGCTTGCTTGAGCGCGGAGCGCATCGTGTGAAGCATGTTCGTCCCGGTGTCGCCGTCGGGGACCGGATAGACGTTGAGGGCGTTGACCTCATCTACGCGCGCCTCGAGGCGTGCCGTCGACGCCTCGAGCGCACGCAGCAAAGCCGCGCCGTCGAATTGCGTAACGATGCGCGCGACTGTAACATCGAGATAACGTCGGGCTGATCACATTCCCAAAGGAGACCTGCCTGCGATGCCACGCGCCTGCGCGATCTGCGGCAAGACCGCCGCGTACGGATACAACGTCAGTCACTCGAAGGTGCACACGCACCGCCGATTCGACGCGAACCTGCATCCTGCGGTCATCGACGGCACCAAGCTCCTGGTGTGCACACGTTGCCGCCGCACTCAGACGAAAGACGCCCGCATGGCGAAGAAGCGGGAGCGCGCTCGCCGCTAAGCTCTCGGCCGATTCAGGGCGCCACAGCAGATGTGCGTTCGATCCGTTCAACCAGGAGCCGCCTGATCCGCAAACGTCCCACCAGGACCGGCAGCGCGTAGCACCCAGCGGCGACGAAGCCCACGATGGTGAATCCGAGGTTGATCGTGAAGGCAACGGCCAGGATCGAGCCGATCACCGATGCGGCGCCATTGATCGCCCAAGCCCAGCTCACCAGCCTCGGATCGGTCGCCCCGGCGATCGCCACGACCTTGGGGAAGACCGCACCGAGCGGAACGCCAAGCGCGACAGACGCCATCACCGCGACCGCGGCGCGCAGGAATGACGGCCAGGCAAGGGTGATCGCCGCCACCCAGGTCAGCAAGACGAGGACGATCGGCACGGCGATCGCGCAGAGCGCCGAGGCTCTGTCCGGATCGCTCGGCAATTTCGACGACCATCCCGATCCGATCGCGGCGCCAATGAGAAGCGCGGCGAGGCCGAGTGACAAGGCGAGCGCCGGTTGACCCAGATACAGGGTGAGTCGCTGGAGGAGGACGATCTCGGCGCCGATGAAACCGAGCCCGACGGCTAGGGAGCGGAGCGTCGTTGCCAGGCCGACCTCCGTTCGAAGCAGCGGACCCAGCCTGCGTCGGAGCGGCAGGACGAGGAGCAGGTAGGACAACAAGACCGCCGGCACGAGTGCGACGAACAGGATGCCGTAGGCCACCGGAAAGCCACCGTAACGCGTGTCCGCGGCGAAGAAGAAAGGACGGTCGTCGGTCGCAGGGATCCCACGATCGTCCCGCACGGCCGATACGAAGGGGCCGGATGGAGCGAGCGGGTCATATTCGACAACGAAGCTGCGAACCGCCGCGAAGGTGCGGATCCTCTCGACGGAGTCGCGATCGAACGGCATCGGGCTCGCAACGAGGAGGCCGAAGTTCATGAAGCGAAGGACGATCAGGTGGTCGGAGACGTGGGCGACGCCCTGCGCCCGGAGTGCCGTGGCGGCCAGTTGAGCGGTGTGAAGCATCTCCACCGGCGGGTCGCGGTACCAACGGCCGACGGCGAGTGCGCCCCGACCGTTCAGGTGAGCGAGGTAATCCTCGAATGCCTCCGCCGTGTACAGATAGCTCTCGGTGAGGGCATACGAACCGCTCGCGAGCGCGGCCCAGCTGTCGACGACCGTCATGACGATCAGGTCGTAGCGCTCGTTTGAGCGGCGAACATAGCTTCGAGCCTCATCTTCGACGACACGGACTCTCGGCGCCGCATAGAGGTTTCCGCTGTAGCTTGCGAACTCACCGCGCATCAATCCGACGACGGCGCGATTGACCTCGATCGCGTCCACGGCCCGCGCCCCATGGACGAGCGCGTTTTGGATATCGATCCCTCCGCCCGGGCCTATGACGAGAACGGCCGGATCGGTGACGAGCTCGTACGGCGCGGCAATGATGGTCTCCCGCAGCACGTTCATGTCGCCGCTGCCGTCCAGGATCGGCGTCGCCGCTCCGAGGTCGAGATAGATGACGTGCGCATCCGGACGCGGCTTGGTGTATCCGGGGTCCACGAGATACCGGTAGCGCTCCTCGCTCGGCTCTTCCGGGTACTGAACGACGTCGACGCGGGCGTACGGGTCCCAACGCGTGGCGAGATGCTCGATTCCCGCGCCGTAGACCGGGCTCTTGTCGGGTCCGACCTGCGGCGGGGCGATGCGGTCACCCCATCCGGCGAGCGCGGCGGTCATCGCGACGCATGCCAAGACCGGAAGAAGGCGCGACCGACCGCTGAAGGTCGTCGCGGCACCGAGTGCCGCGAGCAGCGCCGCGAGACCATAGAGGCCCGGCGCCCCTAGGAGCGGAAGGCCGAGGAACGCAAGCACGCTGCCTGTGCCGGCCCCGGCGAGATCCGCTGCATAGAGGGTCCCGGCTTTTCCGGGACGTTCCCGCAGGTTGCGGACGACTATCCAGCTCGCGAAAGCGAACGGAGGGAACCCGAGGACATAGGCCGCCGTCACAGAAAGCCACAGTGCGGACGACGGATCGACATGCGCCTGAACGAACAGCGCCAGAAGAATGCTCGCCGTCGCGGCGAGACCGAGTTGGCCGAGCGAGGGCCGGCGCGACCGCGCGTCGAAGACCGCGCTCAGAGTCGCGCCCCAACCGACGCCCAGCAAGGAGACGCTGATGACCAGATACGTAAGGTGGTAGCCGAATACGGTGCTGAACAGCCGCGTCTGGGCTACCTGGAAGAGGAGTGCACCAGCCGAGACGAAGAAGATCACGGCCATCTGCGATGTCAGTCCGCGCCTGGTCGCTTCAGACGACATCCCGCGCAACGCTATCGCCCCCGTTTGAGGCGACCCTTATCAGATCGGAAGCAACCCCGCCTTGCCTTCGGCGACCTTCAACTGCCCACAGCCCGCCGCGATGTCCTGTCCCTTACTGATCCGCAGCGTCGCTGCGATCCCATGCTCCTGCAGCAACGCCGCGAAGCGCTCCATTCGCTCGACCGGCGGCCGCCGGAAACCGCCCGCGCCGGGGTTGTACGGGATGAGGTTCACGTGAGCATCCTTCGTCGGGCCGTGCCTCGTGATGAGCGCCGCGAGCTCGCGCGCGGTCTCCTCGGAGTCGTTGACGCCTGCGAGCAGCACGTATTCGAACGTGACTCGGCGCTTCGTTCGCTTCACGTATCGCGCTGCGGCCGCGAGGACTTCCTCGACGCCCCACTTCCGGTTGATCGGCATGATGCGCGCGCGCGTCGGATCGTCAGGGGCGTGGAGCGAGACGGCGAGGTTGATCGGCAGCCCTTCGCCGGCGAGCTGATCGATCCCCGTGACGACTCCGCACGTTGAGATCGTCAGCCTGCGGGGGCTGATGCCGAACGCTTCGGGATCGATGAGGGCCCGGGTCGACGCGAGCGTCGCGTCGTAGTTGTTGAACGGCTCCCCCATCCCCATGAACACGACGTGCGACACACGCTCGCCGCGCTGCGCGAGCTCGCGCTGCCAGTGGCGGACCTGGTCGACGATCTCGCCGGCTGTCAGATTCCGCACGAGCCCCATCTCACCCGTGGCGCAGAAGGCGCAGGCCATCGGGCAGCCCGCCTGCGTCGACACGCACACCGCGTTGCGGGCGCCGTGGTGCGGCATGAGCACGGTCTCGATGTGATGACCGTCGGCCAGACGCAAGAGCGCCTTTCGCGTCTCGCCGTCGGCGCTCGCGTCTTCACGCACCGGATCCACGGAAGTCCAGGAGAAGGACGCGGCGAGAGCTTCGCGGAGCTGCTTTGGCAGGTCGGTGAGCTCCGCGAACTCGGCCGCGGTCCCGTGCGTGGCGTGACGGCGGATCTGTTTCGCGCGGTACGCGGGCTCGCCGCGCTTGCGAAGCCAAGCCAGGAGCGCGGCATCGCTCACGTCGCTGATCGCCGGATGGACCCTGGTCATGCCTTCGAGCGTACCGGCGATGCTCAAGAAGGCACGCGCTCGCGCGTGGTGACATCGCGCAAGCCGCGCGCCCAATCCGCGCCCGTCATGGCGCGTTTGCCGGCCGGCTTCACTTCATCCAGGCGCAGCCAGCCCCCGCCGGCAGCGACGTGCGGAACGCCGCCCTGGATCTCGAACGTGCCGTGATCGGCGCCGCGGCGGCCGACCGCCGTCGCGCGAAGGACCCTGATGCGCTGGCCGCGGAACGTCACAAACGCGCCGGGGTCGGGCGCGAACGCGCGCACTACTCGCGAGAGCTCCTCGGCGGGGCGACTGGGGTCGAGCTCTCCCTTTCGCGGATCGAGCTTCGGCGCAAGCGTCACCTCACGGACATCCTGCGGACGGCGGACGAGCTTTCGATCGAGATAGCGCGGTAACTCTCGCTCGAGAAGCTCGGCGCCGAGCTTCGCGAGCCGTGTTTCGAGCTCGCCGCGGTTCTCGGTCGGCGCGAGCTTCGTCCGGGCCTGCGCGAGGATCGGACCCGCATCCAGGTCGGGGGTTCCCTCCATCAACGTCGCGCCCGTCTCGGAATCGCCCGCAAGGATCGCGTGCGCGATCGGAGCGGCGCCGCGCCATCGCGGGAGCAACGACGCGTGAACGTTCACGGCGCGCCCGGCCACCGCATCGAGCAGCGACTTTGGGATCCGGTTGCCGTACGCCGCCCAGACGAGCAGCTCCGGACGGAGCGCGAGCAGCGCCGCGACCGCTTTCGGATCGAGCCGCTCGGGCTGGAGCACCGTGAGCCCCATCTCCCGGGCGCTCCGTTTGACGACGGGTTCGCGGACGATCCCACGAGACGCCGGGCGGTCGGGCTGCGTGACGACACCCACGACCTGGACCGTCCCCTTCTCACGCAGGCGCTCGAGCGCCTCGAGCGAGGGCACGGCGAACTCGGGAGTGCCGAGGAACAGCGCGCGCTCTGTTAGGCCGAAACCGGTTCCTCCTCCTCGGGCTCGACCGTATGGAGATCTTCGCGCGACTTCAGGCGGTCGACGTAGAGCAGGCCGTCGAGATGGTCGGTCTCGTGGAGCATGCACTGAGCGCCGAATTCGTCGCCGACGAGCGTGAAGCGCTTGCCGGCGATGTCGTTCGCCACCAGACGCGCGGCCAGCGGTCGATCGAGCACCCCGTACATCCCGCGGATCGACAGACACCCTTCGGTCGTCTCTTCCTGCTCGGGGCTGGTCCACTCGACCTTCGGCTCGATGGCGACGATCCCGGCCTCGTCCACGTCCATGATCACGACGCGGAGGGGCACCCCGATCTGCGGTGCCGCGATGCCGATGCCGTGGGCCACGACCATCGATGCGAACATCCTCGCCACGAGCGACTCGATCTCCAGGCGTGAGAGACGTGGCTTCTTGGCAGGCCCGTGCAGGACCGGATCGCCGATCTGCCGGACTTCGACGGCGTTCGCCGAGACGAACTCCCGCGCGGACCATTTGGCGCGCCGTCCGGCATCGATACGCCATGGGGCACCCTTCGTCACGCGGAGCCGCGGGGGCGGCGGCGCTTGCGGAGCCTTTGGGGGGCCCGCAGGCTGCTCAACGGGCGGGTCGGAGGGGGGCGTAGCCCCCATCGACCATGTCATCCGAGAAGTGTCACCGGGTCAATGTCGACAGTCCACTCGTCGCTCAGGCTGACGCGGTCGAGAACGACTTCGGGATGCGCACCGCGCAACACGATCTGCGCGCGGTAGCTCCCCGCCCGCTTCGCCGCGAACGCGGGTGCCGGCCCGAGCACCTCGGCGTCGGCGGCGGCGGCGTCCCGCAGCCATTCCGCGAGCTCGGCCGTTCGACGTTCGACCGTCTCGACCTTCTTCGCCTGCGTCGACAGGAGCACGAGCCGTCCGAAGGGTGGATATCCGAAACGCCGGCGCCCGGCCAGCTCGGCCTCCGCGAAGGAGAGGTAGTCGTGCGCCGCGGCGGCGAGTATCGCGTAGTGCTCGGGGAGGTACGTCTGAAGAATGCCGCGGCCGCCGGCAGCACCTCGGCCCGCTCGTCCCAGGACCTGCGTGAGCAGCTGAAAGGTACGCTCGGCCGCGGTGAAGTCCGGCAGGTTGAGCACCGTGTCGGCGTTGACGACACCGACGAGGGTCACCCGCGGCAGGTCGAAGCCCTTCGCCAGCATCTGCGTGCCAACGATCACTTGCGCATCACCCGAGCGCATCCGCTCGTAGGCGGCCGCATGCGAGCCCTTCGCGCGCACGGCGTCGCGGTCCAATCGGATGACCTTCGCCCGCGGGACCGCGGCTCGCACCTCTTCCTCCACGCGCTGCGTTCCGACGCCCAGCTGTCTGATTCGCGGACTGCCGCAGACCGGGCACCGTTCCGGGGCGCGCGCCTCACGCCGTCCGCAGCGATGACAGACCAGTGACCCGTCCACGTGATACGCGTAGGGAATGTCGCAGGCCGGACACTTCGCGACGAACCCGCAGTCGCGGCAGAGCACGACCGTCGCGAATCCCCGGCGGTTGAGATACAGGATCGCCTGCTCGCCGCTCGCGACCGTGTGCTGAAGCGCCGCGCGCAGCGCCCGCGAAAGCGTGCTGCGGTTCCCGCTTTGGAGCTCGAGCCGCAGATCGACGATGGTCGTGGGCGGCATGCCAAGCTCGCCGACCCGCTCGGGCAGCGGCAGCATCGTGAGCTCACCGCTGCGCGCGGCGTGGTACGTGGTCACGCGCGGAGTGGCGCTTCCCAGGACGACGGCGCAGCCCGAGATGCGCCCGAGCGCGAGCGCCGCGTCGACCGCGTGGTACCGCGGGTCGCTCTCCTGCTTGTACGACGGCTCCTGCTCCTCGTCCGCGACGACCAGACCGATCCGCTCGAGCGGCGCGAAGAGCGCCGATCGCGAGCCGATGACCACGTCGGCCGCGCCATCGAGGACCCGGCGCCATTCGTCGAAGCGCTCGCCGGCGGAGAGCGCGCTATGCAGCAGCGCCACGCGATCGCCGAAACGCGCGATGAAGCGCGCGACGACCTGTGCGGTGAGAACGATCTCCGGCACGAGGACGATGACGCCCTCTCCTCGCGCGAGCGTCTCGGCTGCCGCGCGGAGATACACCTCCGTCTTCCCGCTCGCGGTCACACCGTGCAGCAGGAAGCCGCGCCCGCTCCCAAGCGCGGCGATGATCGCGGCGAGCGCCGCGGCCTGCGCCGAGGTGGCGACGGCATCGCGCGAGGGGTCCTCCCCGGCGAGCGCAAATTCCGCCGGAATCCGCCGGACTGCGCGCGTGCCTTCGATGGCAAGGCCTCGCCGCGCGAGCGCGCGGGCCGCCACCGCGGAACCGCCCGCGTCCGCAAGGTCGTGCCCGGTCACCGCCCCGGCGGCGAGCGCGCGCAAGGTCACGAGCTGACGGGCGCCGAGCCGGACACCGCCCGTCATTGCCTCTTTGCCGGCCGGCGCGATCGCGAAGACCGTTTCGGTACGCTCGCCGCGCGCCGTCCCTAGCTTCGTGCTCCGCGCGCGAGACGCCAGGGCGGGCGGCAGCATCGCTCGGACCGCGTCGGCGAGGCCGCAGCGATACCGTTCCGCGATCCAGCGCGCGAGCGCTAGCTGATGAGGCCGGAGAAGCGGGAGTGGATGCACGAGCGCGTCGACCGGACGCAGCTCGCGCGCGATGACCGCGCCATTGAGCGAGATCACCACGCCGGCAACGGCCCGCTGGCCGAGGCCCACGCGGACGAGGTGACCGGGCTCGAGATCGAGCCCGGACGGGATCAGGTAGCTGAACGTGCGCGCGGGCCCGCGCAGGCCGGCGAACACGGCGACCTCCGCCGTTCGGCTGGTCATAGCTCGTAATGCCGAGGCTTCTTCATCTCCTTCCGCACGATCTCGGCGATCTCCTTCACGGTCTTATCGATCTTTGCATCCTCGTTCACCACGACGTAGTCGTACTCGGGCGCCGCGGCCATCTCGATCGGGGCGTTGCGCATGCGGACGTCGAACTCCTCGGGCGACTCGGTGCCCCGCTGCTGCAGGCGCTTCTGCAGCGCATCGAGCGACGGCGGCATGATGAAGATGGTCAGCGCCTCCGGCAGCTTGGCTTTGATCTTCCGCATCCCTTGCGGCTCGGGCTTGACGATGACGATCCGATGGTCGCGAAGGGTGTCGGCAAGCGCGTCCTTTCGTACGCCTTTGAAGTCGCCGTGGACCATAGACCATTCGAGAAAGTTCCCGGCCTCGATCTCCGCACGGAATTTCTCGGGCTCGTAGAAGTAGTAGTCGACCCCCTGTTTCTCGTTCGCCCGCGGCTTGCGACTGGTCGCCGTCACGTACACGACGGCGTCGTCGAGAGACTTCACGAGGCGGGAGATCACGGTGTCCTTACCGGCGCCCGACGGCGCGGAGATGATGACGAGGAGGCCTTTTCCGTCGATGCCGGTCAGCGGATCTGCTCCAGGACCGCGGTGGGGGCGATCGGCACGCCCAGGGACGCAAGGTACGCCGCGAGGTCTGGCGCGAGCGGAGCGGTGAAGGTGCGCTCGCCGGCGTGGGGCAAACGCACCGTGAGCCGCCAGGCGTGCAGGAACTGACGCTCCAGTCCGCTTCGGTCGCCGCGCTTTCCATACACCGGGTCGCCAACGATAGGGAGTCGCCCGTAAGCGAGGTGCACGCGGATCTGGTGGGTCCGCCCGGTGAGCGGGCGCACGTGGAGGAGGGCCTGGCGCGACGCGCCAGCGCCGAAGACCGCGATGCGTTCGAAGCGCGTCGTGGCGTCACGCCCGCCCGCGCGCACGACCATCCGGCGGCGGTCGTCAGGATCGCGCAGGAGGGGCGCCTCCACCACGGCCGGCGTCTCGCCAGGATCGCCCCACACGAGCGCCAGGTATTCCTTGCCGAACTTCTGGGCCTGGAGCTGGCGGGCGAGCGCGAGGTGCGCCACGTCGTTCTTCGCGATGACGAGAACCCCGCTCGTGTCCTTGTCCAGCCGATGCACGATGCCAGGGCGGGACGCGGCGCGGCCGGTCACCGCGCTGATGCGTCCAACGACGGCGTTCACCAGCGTCCCCGTGGCATGGCCGTACGCCGGATGCACGACAAGACCGGCGGGCTTGTTGACGACGATGACGTCGGCGTCCTCATAGAGCACGTCGATCGGTATGTCCTCCGCGGCCAGCGAGGGGGCCGGCTCGGCATCCGGAACGTCGACGACCAACTCCTGGCCGGCGCGGACCTTGTATGCGGGCTCGACCACGCCGCCGTCCACCCGCACGAGCCCATGGCGCGCGAGCCGCGCGATGGCGCTTCGCGAAAGCTGGCTATGCGCCGCGAGGAAGCGGTCGACGCGCTGCCCGCCCTCGTCGACGCGCAGCGCGATCCGTTCCGCCACTAGGCGATCTTCGTCGTTGACGCCCGCCGCTCCTCGTACCAGAGCGCGATCGTTACGACAAAGATGCCGACGACGATCGACGAGTCGGCCACGTTGAACGCCCAAAAGCGGATGTCGCCAAGTCCGACGTCGACGAAGTCGACGACATAGCCCTGGGTCACGCGGTCGAGAAGGTTGCCAAAGGCACCGCCCAACTGCATACCCAGCGTCGCTGACACGAGCGCCGAATTGCTCGCGATCCGCCGGTAGTAATAGACGATCGCGAGCACCGCCACGACCGAGAGCACCGACAGCAGCGTCGTCCGCTCCGGGAGGAGGCCGAACGCCGCTCCGGTGTTCTGAGCGTGGACGATACGCACGTAGTCGCCGATGACGGGTCGCGCGGTGTTGACGGGGATGTTCTCGGTGACCCACGCCTTCGTCAGCCGATCGGCGATGAAGACGACGACCGCGACGGCGGCCACGAGTGCAAGACGTCGGGGACTCACGGGGAAATCGTATTGGCTAGGCCGTGACCATTCCTCCGTCCACGACAAGGACCTGACCGGTGATGTAGCTCGCCTCGTCCGAGACAAGGAAGGCGATCGCGTTCGCGACGTCCTCGACCGTGCCGAATCGCCCCAGCGGGATCTGCTTCAGGAGATCGTCCTTGACCTGCTGGGGGAGCGGATCGGTGAGATCGGTAGGCACGAATCCGGGAGCAACGGCGTTCGCCGTGATGTTTCGGCTCGCCATTTCGCGTGCGACCGTCTTGGTAAATCCGATGATGCCGGCCTTCGCGGCCGCGTAGTTGGCCTGTCCCGCATTCCCGACGACGCCGGCGATCGAAGCCACGTTTACGATTCGGCCGGCGCGCTGCTTCATCATCGGCCGCATCGCGGCTTTCGTGACCAAGAAGGTGCCACGCAGGTTGAGGTCGAGAACGGCATCCCACTCCTCCGCGGTCATCCGCAGCAGGAGGTTGTCCCGTGTGATGCCGGCGTTGTTCACGAGGATGTCGAGACGTCCGCCGCCGAACGACAGCGCCGCCTTCACCACCTCATCGGCTTGCCCGTCCACCGACACGTCGCCCTGGACGAGCGTCGCCTTGCCGCCGGCGCCCTCCACGAGGCGCTTCGCGTCCTCGGCCGCGGCGGCGTTGCCCTTGAAGTTGATCGCAACGTCCGCGCCTTCACGCGCGAGGCGTACCGCGGTGGCGCGTCCGATCCCGCGACCGCCACCAGTGATGAGCGCGGTCCGGCCCTCGAGCTTCATGCGGCGCCGAAACTAGCAGGGCCGCTTGGTCAGCGGCGGGAGGGCTCCGTTGGGGATCGCCTCGCCATCTGCTTGATCAAGAGCTCCCCGATGCGCCGAGCCGCTTGCTCTTTCGAGAGCCCCGGCTCGAATGCGCCGCCCTCTTCTTCGGCGAGCTCCTTGAGATAAGCGGCCTGGGCATCGCTCATCGGTTCCTCGCCCGTCGGTGGCTGCCGCTCGGGCGCGCGAGTACGAGTCTTCTTGCCTGCGCCTGGGCCCCGGGGCGAACCCTTGTCGCGAGACAGCAGCTCATCGATTCGCCGCGATGCCGCCGCCTTGCTCAGAGTCGCATCGAACGGCTCGCCGGCCTCGCTCGTGAGGCGCTTCAGAAAGGAGGCTTGCGACGCGGTCATCGGCTCGTCGCCGCTCTTCCATTCTTCGGGCGGACGCGGAGGGCCGCCCTCACGCTGGGGCACGATCACCTCGAATGCAGCCGCGGTGCCAGATCAAGCCGCGCGGAAGATCAGTGACGCGTTGTGACCGCCGAAGCCCATGGAGTTGGAGAGCGCCGTCTTGATCGGACGAGCCCGGGCGTGGTTGGGCACGTAGTCCAGGTCGAGGGCTGGGTCGGGGGTCTCGTAGTTGATGGTCGGCGGGATGCACCCGTCGCGCATCGCGAGAATGCACGCCATCGCCTCGAGCGCTCCGGCGGCGCCAAGCAGATGACCGGTCATGGACTTCGTCGAAGAGACCATGAGCTTTTTCGCGTGGTCGCCGAAGACCCGCTTGATGGCAGCGGTCTCCTCGCGGTCGTTCGGCTGCGTGGATGTGCCGTGCGCGTTGATGTACTCGATGTCCGAAGGCTTCATGCCCGCCTGATCGAGTGCCATCTGCATGGCACGCGCATTCCCTTCGCCTTCGGGCGCCGGGGCGGTGATGTGGTAGGCGTCCGCGGTCGCGCCGTAGCCGACGAGCTCGCCGTAGATCTTCGCGCCGCGCTTGATGGCACGCTCGCGCTCCTCGAGGACGAGGACGGCCGCGCCTTCCGACAGCACGAACCCATCGCGGTCCTTGTCGAATGGCCGCGAGGCCTTCTCAGGGGCGTCGTTGCGCCGGCTCATCGCGTGCATCGTTGCGAACGCGCCGATCGGCAACGGCAGCACCGCCGCCTCCGCGCCGCCGACCACCATGACGTCGGCCTGGCCGCGCTTTATCAGCTCGGCGCACTCACCGAGCGCGTGCGAGCTCGACGCGCACGCCGACACGTGCGTCAAGCTTGGCCCGCGCAGGTCGAATTGCATCGAGATCTGCGCGGAGCCGGCGTTCGCCATCAGCATCGGGACGAGAAAAGGAGAAAGGCGCGAGGGTCCGCGCTCCTTCATCAGCAGGACCTGGTCGATGAGCGTTTCGATCCCGCCGACGCCGGTCGCGATCGCCACGCCGATGCGGTCACGATCTTCACCGCCGCCCTTCAGGCCCGAGTCGTCCAGTGCCTGAGTGGCCGCGCCGACCGCGTACTGGGCGAAGCGATCGGTGCGGCGGACCTCCTTGCGGTCCATCCACTTCGTCGGGTCGAAACCCTTGACCTCGCCCGCGATCTGGGTCTCGTAGGGGGCGGGGTCGAAGCGCGTGATGCGTGTGATCCCGCTTCGCCCATGCACGAGCGCCTCCCATGTGGTCGCCACATCGAGGCCGAGTGGCGTCACCGCCCCGAGGCCGGTGACCACGATGCGGCGGGTCATGACCGCGCGGCCGCTGTGCGCTCCTTCAGCACGGACAGGGCGCCGGCGATCGAGAGCGGATCGGAAACGTTCAGGAGCTTCACATCGGCGATGCGCTTCACGAGCCCGTTCACGACCTGACCGGCGCCGATCTCAACGAAGGTCGACGCGCCACGCTCGGCCATGTAGCGCACCGAGCGAAGCCACTCGACGCGATGCGAGAGATGGCGCACGAGGGCATCCGGGATGGCCGATGCCGATACGTGCGGCAACGCGCTGACGTTCGCGACGACAGGAACGACCGGCTCCCGGAAGTGCAGCGTATGCATGAACGACGCGAGGTCCGGTCCGATCCTGCCCATATCCGGAAAGTGGAAGGGCGCGGAGATGCGTAGCTGCACGATCCGCCGTGCTCCGTGCCTTGTCAGCGCCTCGCTGACGCGGGCGACGCTTTCGGTATCACCGGCGATCGTGACCTGCGAGGGGCCGTTGTCGTTCGCGACCACCGCGTTCCCGAGCGGCAGCGTGTCCTTGATCACGCGGTCGACCTCGTCCGCAGGCAGCCCGACGATAGCCGCCATCGCGCCTTTGGCGCCGCGCGATGCCGCGAGACGGCCGCGTTCGGCCACCAGCCCGAGGGCCTCCTGGAACGTCAGCACGCCGGCGGCGACGAGCGCGGTGAACTCGCCGAGCGAGTGCCCTGCCACGAAGCGGGGCCGCAGCGCGGCCGGAAGCGCGGCCACCCCGCGCGGCTCGGTCCCGTCGCTCACGCGACGTCCGAGCTTCTCGTTCACCGACTCGATGAAAGCTTCGAGGATCGCGATGCTCGTCGCGAGCACCGCGGGCTGCGCGACCGATGTGTCGTTCAGCTTTTCGGCCGGCCCTTCGAAGCAGATCTTGGAGAGCTCGTAACCCAGGATGCGGTCCGCCTCGTCGAACGTCTGGCGCGCGCGCGCGGATGACTCGTAGACCGCGCGGCCCATGCCGACGATCTGCGAACCTTGCCCAGGGAAAACGAACGCCAGGTCGCCCACGAGAAGATAACGATAGCTCCGAGCCATCCGACAGTCGAGAGCGACCGAGTGTTCCGATACACTCGCTCTGTAGTGAATTCACGGCCGTACGTACAGCGCGAGCGCGCACGTCGCACCGCGCGGACACGAGTCGCGATCGAGAGTGCCGCGCTGCGGGAGGTCGCTCGCCACGGATTTGGTGATCTTCGCGTCGTCGACGTCGCGCGCCGCGCGCACGTCTCGGCGCGCACGGTGTATCTCCACGCGCCGACGAAGGAACGCCTTGTCGAGACCGCGCTTCGCGGGCGAGCGCAGGCGCTCACCGGACGCATCGAGCGCTGGCGACCCCGCGGCGAGAGCGCCGACGCGGTGCTCGGCGAGCTGATCGCGATGCACGAGCGCGAGTACCGCGCCGAGTCCGTTCTTCTGGAGACCCTCGTCGACGGCGCGCTGCCCCGGGACGTCGCCGCGCTTCTGAAGGAGCTGGATACCGTGCGTCTGGGGATCATCTCGCGCACCCTCCACGATCTGTCGCGCCGCGGCGAGCTGCGCATGCGGTCGAGCGACGCAGTGGCTCTGGCGCACGCGCTCCTTTCATATCCGACGTGGCGCACGGCTCTCACCGGGCCGGGCGGGCGCCGAGCTCCGCGGCTCATCTCCTCGGCGCTTCGAAGCGCCCTCCTCTAGCACCCACGCCTAGGCTGTATGGCGTGGAGACAACGGCGGCACGAGCGATCGCAGAAACTCGCTTGGAGCCCTCGCGCGCGGGGTGGCTCGGCTGGTCGAGCGTGATCCTGTACGCGATACTCGCCGCCGCCAGCCTCGCGCTGGAGGTGTCGCAGGAAGGGCGCTCGAGCCTCACCGACGTCTGGATCGTCATCGCGATCTTCGCGTCGGCGCTCGTTGGCGCTCTCATCGTGAACAGCCGGCCAGGGCATCCGATCGGCTGGATGTTCTGCGTGGCCGCGCTGAGCTTTGGCGTCGGCTTCTTCTCCCGCCAATATGCCATCCAAGCCTTGGTGGTCGTGCCCGGCACGCTGCCGTTCGGATACGCCATGGCCTGGTTCGGCTTCTGGGTCGACATGCCGGGGATCGCCGTTGTGGCGCTGTTCCTGCCGCTCCTCTTCCCCGACGGGCATCTGCCGTCGGCCCGGTGGCGGCCGGCGGCGTACTTTGCGACGGGCGTCGTCGTGGTCGCGGTCGCGGTCGCGACGATCGCGCCGGCGACCTATGCGAGCGCCGGCTATCCGTCCATTCGGAATCCGATTGGCCTCGACCAGTACCGCGCCGCCTTCGACGTCGTCGACAGCATCATGCAGCCGCTGCTCCTCGTCCTCGTCGTGATCGGCGCTCTTGCGCTCTTCGACCGCGTGCGACACGCGAACGCCGACGAACGTCAACAGCTGAAGTGGTTCGGCTACGCCGGTGCGCTCGTCCTCGCGGCGTTCTTGATCGAGGCGGCCGCGCGCGCGCTCCCTTCGGTCGCGTCGCTTCGCTTGGCCAGCGACGCGGTGGCCTTGCTCGCGCTGACCGCCCTGCCGGCGGCCGTCGGCATCGCCATCCTTCGCTACGGTTTGTACGACATCGATCTGATCATCAATCGCACCCTCGTCTACGTGCTCCTCACCGGAGTGCTGGCGGGCGTGTACACCGGCGCCGTCGCTCTGTTCCAGAGGCTCTTCGTCGCGATGAGCGGTCAGGGCTCTGACCTCGCGATCGTCATGACCCTGTTCGTCGTCGCGACGGTCTTTACGCCGGTGAAGAACACCCTCCAGGAGCACGTCGACCGCCGCATCAGGCCGGCCGGCAAAGCGCTCCCCGCGCCTGGACATCACGCCGGAGTGGACGACCTTCTGATGCTCGCTGAGTTGCACCGCAGAGGCGTCCTCACGGACGGGGAATTCGCGGCGAAGAAGAAGCAGATCCTGGGGATCTGAGCGGGAGGGTCAGGGCCATGGGACGTGTTCAGAATTCCGTTCACATCGCTCGACCAGTCGGCGAGGTCTTCGCGTACGTCACGGATCCGACGAACTCGCCGAAGTGGAACTCGACGGTCTTGGCTTCCAGCGCCTCGGAAACGCCCGTCGATGTGGGTACGACGATCCGCTCGCGAGTGCGCTTTCTTGGTCGCACGAGCGACCTGGACGCGACCGTGCGTGAATTCAAACCGAACACGCGGTTCGTGACCGAGAGTCTCAAGCCCTACCGCTATGTGCTGATCTGGACCTTCTCGCCTGAGAACGGCGGCACGCGGGTGGTTCGTGCGGGTGACATCGATTTTCGTGGGCCCTTGAAGTTCCTGTCGCCGATCCTTATTCGGCCGATCGCGAGAAGGACGGACCAGGCGAGCCTGGAGCGGATGAAGTCTCTGCTGGAGTCGCGGACCCCCTCGACTACTCGGTAGTCGCCAAGCGCGGGGTTTAGCGCTTTAGGCGCGCGTGCGCGT
>Ga0209056_10000626_pt1 | contig 39031 bp, 28 predicted proteins | sample GraSoiAngelo_114_FD_185876 | JGI IMG/M metagenome (GOLD analysis project Ga0209056, IMG submission 185876) | Grasslands soil microbial communities from the Angelo Coastal Reserve, California, USA - 14_0903_13_40cm (SPAdes) (version 2) | ecosystem: Environmental > Terrestrial > Soil > Grasslands... | reverse complement strand
CGTCGAAGCAGTTTACCTCCTCCCCGCGGACAATCTCTTCGCGATCTTAGCATCGCGGCATCGAGCCATTATCTCGCTAGTTTTCCGCTCGACCGATGCAAGCAAGACAGGTCTGCAGTTTTCCCAAACGGAGAATTGAAAAAATCTTCGTTGACACTAATTTTCAGGTGATGTTTGCTACGTGAACTGATGTCTGGGTTGAAACTCTGAAACTCTGACCGGGGGGTGAGCATGATCCCGAGACGGTTCATGTTGTCCTGCGCGTTCTTCACTCTGTTGCTCACAGTTGCTTCCTCAAACCTATGGGCGCAGTTTACCAGTGCCATCGATGGAACTGTAACCGACCAAACCGGCGCAGTCGTGGCCAACGCTACCGTTACTCTTACCAACGAGGAAACCGGGATCAGTCAGACCATCCAGACCCAGGAGAACGGAAACTTCCGGTTTACGCCGCTTCCTGCGGCGAGATTCAAGCTCACCGCCTCCGCCCACGGCTTCAAGACCACGATCCAGGAGCACGTTCAAGTCGCCGTCGCCGAAACCCAGACCGTGAACCTCCACTTGTCGGTTGGCGGCGGGGAGTCTGTCGTGAACGTAACCGGCGAAGCTCCCCTAGTCGAAACGGCTGAAGGCCGCGTTTCCGGCGAAATCGAAGAAGGCAAGGTCCACGACTTGCCGCTGACCGGCAGAAACTTCTATACACTTGTTGTCCTGACACCGGGCGTGACCGGCCTCGCCAGCGGCGGTGGCCAGGCGTACGCGCAAGCGAGTGGAGACATTTTCAATCCCGAGTTTGGCGTAAACCTGAGTGCCAACGGCGCGCGTTCCGAATCCAACAGCTTCCTGATTGACGGCGCATCCATTGATTCCAGCCAGCGCAACGGTGTCACCAACGTAAATCCCAATGCCGAAGACGTTCAGGAACTGCGCGTCGCTGCTAATAACTTCTCGGCTGAATACGGCCGCAATTCTTCAGCTCTTGTGAACATCACCACCAAGCAGGGCTCCAACCGCTTCCATGGAGCTCTCGACTTCTATCACACCGACAACAAGCTGCAAGCGGCCAACGAGTTTCAGAATGCCGGGGTCCCAGTCTTCCGTCGCAATGAGGGCACCTGGGCTTTTGGCGGGCCCATTCGGAAGGACCATACATTCTTCTTCGCAACTATGGACTTCTTGAAATCTGGCGTGGCTTCCGGCAGGGCCACAACCGTCTTGGATCCGCAGTTCATCGATTTCCTGCAGACTGATCCAAACTTCACCAACAATATTTCGACTTTCGTTGCCTCCTCATTTCCGGCATCGATCTCGCCGACAGGATCAATCGATGCGGGGCATGTCGCGGGAGTTGTGGGCGGGAACGGGCAACCGGCCGACTGCAATGCCTACGGAGGAGGAAATCCAGCGGCGCCGCTTAATCCTTCGCCATTTCCAGTCAGTGGAGCGGCCGTACCTTGCAATCTCGCCGTCATTCAGACTGGCAATTTCGGTCTCACTCTACCTCGTAACGGATTCCAATACACCGTACGCGTCGATCACTCGTTCCACAACGACAAAGACAAGATCTTTGGCTCGTACAACCACACGAATTTGACCCAAGTGCTTTTTGGAGCGCCGTTTGTTTACCCGGACTTCAACACTCTCGAGCCCACCTACAGCATGCATTTCGGGCTGGGATGGGTACATGTGGCGAAGGGGTTCGTCAACGAGGCTGGCTTTTCAACCACGCGGCCATTCGGAAGCGCGAGAGTGAATCATCCCGAAGTTCCCGGTATTTCCGTCAACGGCATCGAAGGCTATCAAACCGGGTGGGGACCAAACGAGTTTGTGCAGAATAACTTCGAGTGGCGCGATGTCGCTTCCTTCACCAAAGGTGCTCATAACCTGAAGATTGGCGGTCGCGTCACCCGGGAGCGCGCAGATCACGAATCTTCCCGCGTGTACAATCGGCCGATTTTTTCGTTCAACAACGTTTTTGACTTCGCAGATGATTTCGCCACCAATGAAGGCAATATCGGTTTCGACCCAGTTACCGGTCAGCATCTTTCCCAGCTGCTTAGTCTGATTCGTACCGGCTCTCTCGCAGCTTTTGTACAGGATGACTATAAGCTTAAACAAAATCTGACTGTCAATCTGGGCTTACGCTTTGAAAACTTCTTCAATCCTTCCGACGCGCAGGGAGACCAGGGCATTTGCACCATGACCTTCCCGAATGGTGGCGCAACACTTCAGGCGCGCATCGCAAATGGAGTCATGAAGTGCCAGAAGCATCTTCTCGATCACTCGATGTTCAACTATAGCCCGCGCCTGGGCTTCGCCTGGGATCCGACCAAGGAAGGCAAGATGTCTGTCCGGGGAGGATTCGGGATCTTCTATGACAGGCCCTCGAACCAGCTCTACGATGGCGGCTTTGCTAACGTCCCACGCGTGGCTTTAGCAAATGCGAACGTTAACACAAGTTTCAAGCCCCTGTTCGCCTTGGGCACGACCACGAGCCCTCCCTACAACTATCCATTTCCTCCAGGTCTCGCGACGGGTCTTAACCCGCAGGGAGGGTTGATCAACGGATTTGCCAATGTCATTGTTGCCGACCCGAACCTCAAGACCATGTACATGGAGAACTGGTTCTTTGGCGTACAGCGGTCCATAACGCCGACCATGGTTGCCGAGATCAATTACATCGGTTCCCAAGGACATTACGAATACGCCCGTTATAACCTCAACAGGTTCGACGGAGATTTGCTTGACGGAACTCTTGATCTGCTCACGCCGGGCTTCTTCGATATCGATTTTGGCCAGTCCAACGAAAACAGCCACTACAACGGCATGACGGCGTCCATTAGAAAGCGTGCGCAGCATGGCCTGACTTTCGATGCCGCGTACACCTTCGGCAAGGCGATTGATCAGTCCAGTAAACACGATGATCCTGAGCATGCTGAGGCTTACGACGACAGTCGGGAACGAGGCTTGGCTGACTTCGACATACGGCACCGATTCTCATTCACTACTCTGTGGGAGGTTCCTGGCCCGCACAGTGGACTCATGAACAAAGTGTTCGGCGGATGGGAGCTGACAAACGTCACCATCCTTCAGAGCGGTCCACCGTTCTCAGTACTTTGTACTGCCTCCTACCCTACTTGCGATTTCAACGCCGATGGCACGAACCTGGACTACCCGAACGTGCCAAGTTTCGGGAGTTCGAAGAGCGGGCTCTCGAGATCGGATTACCTGGCGGGCATATTCAAACCATCAGATTTTCCGCTGCCTGCGTTGGGCACGCAGGGTAGCCTGGGCCGTAACACTTACCACGGGCCCGGTTACGCCAACACGGATTTCTCAGTGATCAAGAACACTCATAGTCCGTGGTTCTTCGGGGGTGAGGGTGCAAACATCCAATTCCGTGCCGAATTTTTCAACGTCTTCAATCGCGTAAACCTGACCAATGCCATTGGAGACTTAGCTAACCCGAACTTCGGCAAGTCTGTCTCTGCCTATCCTGCCAGGGATATCCAGTTCGGCGTAAGGATTGGTTTTTAGGTGTAAGAAACAGCGCTCCGGAGCTATTACGCTCCTGCCCCACGCTCCGGGGTGCTGGTGAAAAACTTGGGCCCATGTTGCGCAGGATATTGCTGTCGTGTGCTCTTCTCGCAAGCCTCACGGTACCATTGCGCGCACGAGGCGCTTCTTGCGGTTCAACGCAATACGACTGCGCGGTCTTCTACGTTCAACATCAACGCTTTTCACAAGCCATATCTTTGCTGAGCCGCTTAGTGAGCGAATCTCCGGCGGATCTGAAAGCGCTTAATCTGCTTGGCATCGCACTCACGGAGTCAGGGAGTATTGATGCTGCGAACAACGCCTTCGCTCAAGCCCTAGCCATAAACCCGCATTTTTTTCCTGCGCGGAAGAATCTCGCGATCAATGAATTCAACCAGAAGCATTACGCACAAGCGGCCCCAGAATTTAGGAACATTCTACAGGATGCGCCAGGCGACGAGATTGCGAACATCTACCTTGGCGAGATCGATTTCAAGAACAAGGACTTCACGGCTGCCGCAAAACACTACCAAGCTGCTCGGGCGAAGATTTCTGTGCAACCAAGCTGGCTGCTTCACTACGCAGAGTGTTTGCTGGTGTCGAGAAGTGTTGAGAAAGCAACGGCTGTTCTAAAACTTTTGCCCGAACAAGATAGTGAAGACCGTTTTCAGGCTGGAATATTGCTGGCCAAGGCGGAAGCGTACCGACCGGCGGCTCGATTGTTTGCATCGTCGCGCAAAACACACCACGATGCCTACACGGCCGGCTATGACGAGATGCTGATGCACGTTAAGGCTGCCGAATATGCCGAAGCAATCGGCACATTCGAGGACCTTCTGCGCGATGGGCACAAAACAGCGGAACTCTACAACCTTGCGGCCGAGGCGTACCTGAACATGAATCGTGTTCAGGAGGCTTACGACGCAATGCGCGCTGGCACGCAGATCGAGCCGGAGTCGGAAGACAATTACATCGATCTGGCATCGATCTGCCTAGAGCATCAGGAGTACTCGCTAGGAACCGATATTTTGAATGTCGGGATTCATTACGCTCCTAAGTCATACCGCTTGTATATTCAACGCGGCGTAACGTACGTAATGCGGGGGAACATTGATTCAGCGGAAAAGGATTTTGAGAGCGCTGCCACTCTGGCTCCGGACAAGTCGCTTCCCTATCTCGCTCTGAGTTGGATATGGATCGAGGACGGAAAGAGTTCCAAAGCCGTCTCGGTGCTTCGCGAGAAGGCCAACGAACCTGCCTTCGATTACCTGGTTCCCTACGCTTTCGGCGTGGCGCTCCTGCATTCAGGTATCGAGCCCGGCAGTCCGGAAGCACAGGAAGCAATAAAGGCTTTCGAACTTTCGATCACGCGTAACTCGAAATTCTCGAATGCTCATTCTGAGCTTGGCAAGTTGCTCTTTAAGGCTGGGGAAATCGACCGGGCCATACCGGAACTGAAACTGGCGACGGAGTTGGACCCCGAGGACGCAGCTCCGTTTTATGTGCTGGCGCAAGCCTATCGCAAGAAAGGGCAATCCGCTGAAGCAGCGAAAATGCTGGCGAAGGTTAGCGAGCTTCATTCTGACGAGCACAAGCAAGACTTAAAGAAGCAGTTGATCAGGCTGGTCCGGCAGGACACAACATCGCAGGCTCAAGCGACCCCGTGATCATGCCGCCGGCGACAACATTTGGTGATAGCTGCTCAAAAGTATGCCACTGGGCGAGGCCAGCGATCTTTTTACTTGCGGTTGCAATTTCAGTCGATGGCCAGAGCAGGAAATCAAAGATGCCCTTTGCGTGGACTAGATCAAAGCCTCGAAATGCCGCGGCGGGAATGCGCTACGTCGGGTCCGAACAATGTAAGTTGTGCCACTTCGCAATCTGCAACACGTATTCCCACACTGACATGAGTCGCTCCACGATGTTGCCGCAGGCCGTAATCGAAAAGGGGTGGCTTAGCACGCCCATAGAATTTTTTAATGGGAACACCAACCGCCATTACAAGATGGTTTCTCGTGGTTCCAAGATCTATGAGGCGGAATACGAGCTCGACACTGATGGCAAAGAAGTCTTCAATCACACCGAGGAACTTGCCTACATCGTCGGCACGGGAGCCAATGGCGCGACACCGATCGTGCGTCGTGGGAACTATCTCTTTCAGGCTCCAATTTCTTATTACACCGCGAGAGCAACGTGGGACCTATCGCCCAACTATGAAAGGAACGATATTGGGTTTACGCTCCCCGTCTCACCAGAATGCATCGCCTGCCATGCCGGCAGGACGCAACCGGTAAAAGGCCGGGAAGGCCTGTTCGAAGATCCTCCAGTCGTTGAGCTGGGTATCAGTTGTGAACGGTGTCACGGCCCTGGCGAACTGCACGTTCGAGAACGGACGGCAGGCATAGTCTTGCGCGGAAGATCTGATAACTCGATCGTGAACCCGGCGAAACTGCCCACCTGGCTTGCCGATAACATCTGCATGAATTGCCACGAGGGTGACAATCGCACTCTTCAGCCCGGCAAGTCGCCAGCCGATTTTCGTCCAGGCACTCCGTTGAATGAAGTCGCTGTGCTTTTGAAAACGCCGGTTGATCCTAACAGTCCTCAGTCGCCGTTGCTCGAACATTACTATTCCATGTCACTCAGCAGGTGTTTCCGGGAAAGCAAGGGGAAGCTGGGTTGCCAAAGCTGTCATGATCCGCACATGCAGCCGGCAACAGCAGAAGCGCCGATATATTTCCGCGCGAGATGCCTTCGCTGTCATTCCGAGAAAGACTGCACCGCCCCAATCGAAGCACGACAGACCCAGAACCCGGCTGATGCATGCACGAACTGTCACATGCCGAAACAACCGGTTTTGACCGTCTCACATTCAACGCTTACCAATCACCGAATTGTTCGCACAGCGGACGAACCTCTCCCGGATATCGCGTTCAAGGCCACCTTACCAGGCACGGGCTACATTCACGTGAACGCCCTTCCTGGCGTAAAGAATGAGGTTGCTCCCGTGGTTTTATTACAGGCATATAGGCGCGAACTCATTGGTTCACACTTGCAATTCAAGGATTACTATTTCAACTTGCTGGCTCGCCTCGCGAAAGCGCGCGCGGCTGATCCTTTCGTCCTCTCAGCATTTGCTCAAAAAGCGCTTTCGGACGGGGATATAGATCACGCGGTTTCGTATGCCAGGCAGATAACTTCTCAAGGATCGCCTATGCCAAATGATTACCTGCTGCTCGACCAGGTCCTGGCGGAATCGGGCGATTTGAATGGCTGCATCGAGGCTCTCCAAAAAGCTTTGACGATCGCTCCCTATAACAATTTTGTCTATCAACGCCTTGCTATGCGGCAGTTTCAATTGGGAGATCTTTCTGCCGCAGAACAAACGATTCGGCGAGGTTTGGAACTGCATCCGGAGGACAGCGCATTGCGCGAAATGCAGGACGAAGCCACGCGGCAAGGACTAGGGCATTGATGTCGGTGGGCACTCACGTGAAACGGCGGCACATGAAGAGCTTCGAAACCTCCACGTTGCAGGTGTTCTCTCGGCCAAAGCTGGCTTGCGTGGTCACGCTTTTTTTGACGGTCTCCGCTGCGACGTCAGGGCAGGACTCTCGAGCGAATCAGGTTTCTTCCGCTTCGGAACACAAAGCCAGAGGAATAGCCGAAATGCAGCGCGGAAATCCGGTTGGCGCGGTTGCGGAATTCCGCCAGGCAATTGCTGAACACCCGGACGACGCGGCTTCACACGACTACCTTGGCGTGATCCTCGGCGAAACCGGAAATCTGGATGAAGCCGTCGGCGAATTCGAGCAAGCAGCGCGCCTGGATCACAACGTTCCCGACCCGCATTTCCATCTAGGTCTCGCCTATGCCCGATTGAATAGATTCAACGACGCAACTCTGCAATATGAAGCCGACTTACGGCTGAATCCTTCCATGCAGGAAGCGAAATACGGTTTGAGCGAGGCGTGCGCCAAAATGGGCGACCTCGATGGCGCCATCCTCCTTCTCCGGCAAGTGGTTTCAGCTGCACCCGATTTCGCCGAGGCGCATTACAATCTCGGCCTCAATTTATGGAACCGCTACAAGTCGTCAACTGGGCTCAAGCAAAAGAGTGATCTTGACGAAGCCGCACAGCAACTGCAGAACGCCGTTCAGCAACAGCCCGCGCCCACCTACTACCTCGCCCTTGGGCAAATCCTTTCCGATCGCGGCGATTTTGAAAATGCTGTGAACAACCTCAAACGTGCCGTGAGCCTGGATGCCACCAATGCTGAGTATCACTACACGCTCGGTCTTGCGTCCCGGCTTAAAGGCGAAATAGATAGTGCTGCATCTGAGTTCCAGGAGGCCCTACGGCTTAACCCCCAACATGCGCTGGCGCATCGATCTCTTGGACTCGTGCTCCGCGAGCGCGGAGACTTACGGGCAGCGGCAAACGAGCTCCATGTCGCAGTGACACAGCTTCCAGACGACCCTGACGGCCATCAACTGCTGGGGACAGTCCTGCTGAAATCAAATGACCTCTTCGGCGCCATCGAGGAATTTCGCGCCGCGATCCGGCTGAATCCAAACTTGGCCGAGACTCATGCCAATCTCGCGCAAGCATTTCGCAAAGCAGGAGATGAGATTGGAGCTGCCCACGAATTGGCCGAATTGGAGACACTGAACAGGCAAAAGTCCAATGCGGGTGAATCTATGATTCTGGTCGAGACCGCGGCGGCAGATGTGAGCAAAGGAGAATTACGGGAAGCTGCGGATAAGTTGCAGAAGGCCGCTTCACTCAGTCCGGATTTCCTGGAAGCGCACTATCAGCTCGGCGTTACTTTGAAGAACCTAGCTGCCAGTTTGAAAACAACGGCCGAAAAAGAGAGCAAGTTACGGCAGGCAGAAGAGCAATTACACGCGGTTTTGCAGCTGGAGCCCAACCACGCGGCCGCTCACATGCAATTGGGCCTCGTACTCGAATCCGAGGGCAAGCTAAGAGAAGCTCGGGCTGAACTGCAAACTGCAACGCGTTCGGCGCCGGGTCTTCTTGCAGCTCACCGCGCCTTGGCTCGGTTAGCCGTGAAGCAGCAGGATTGGACCACGGACATTTCCGAACTCCAAGCCGCGTTAGCCTGGGTGCCAGAAGATTCTGATGTTCATTACGAACTGGCGGCGGCGCTAAAGGCAAGCGGCCATCCCCACGATGCGGCACGTGAACTCGAAATCGCGACGAAATTGTCGCCTCGGACAGGTCACTAATGAACCGGGCAATAGCCGCGAGAACCTCTTCGACCCTGTCTCGATCAGGAACAAGAAAGGAACCGCACGATGAAACTTTCACGACGCGAATTTGTCGCGGGAATGGGAACCTTGGCCGCTAGCTCTTCAACCAGCGTACTGGCGGCGGCTCAGTCCCCCGAGCTTGCCAAATCGCCTTTCAAGATTTCAGTCATTACCGACGAAGTCTCGCAGGACTTCGGCCACGCGTGCGAGGTGGCATCACAGCGGTTTGGTATGGGATGGGTGGAAATCCGCAGTTTGTGGAACAAGAACATCGTCAATCTTGATGAAAAGGAAGTTGGCGAGGCACTTGGCATTCTAAAGAAGAACAATTTGCGCATTACTGACATCGCTAGCCCGCTGTTCAAGGTGGATTGGGCGGGCGCGCCGAAATCGAAGTTCAGCCAGGAGCGCGATCAGTTCAACGCGAACTTCACTTTCGATCAGCAAGGCGAGGTGCTTGATCGCGGAATCGCAATGGCAAAAAAGTTTTCGGCCGATCGCATTCGCTGCTTCGATTTCTGGCGACTGGACGACCAGGCGCCGTATCGAAAGGCGATTAACGAAACGCTACAGAAAGGTGCTGAGCAAGCCGGCAAAGCCGGACTTACCCTCATTCTGGAAAATGAATTCGCATGCAACACTGCAACCGGAGCCGAGGCGGCCAAAACACTTGCGGGTGTTCCCTCGCGCCATTTCAAGTTGAATTGGGATCCAGGAAATGCGGCCCGCCTCGGAGAGGTCCCGTATCCTGACGCGTACAATCTGCTGCCCAAGGAACGGATCGGGCACTGTCATGTGAAGGACGTTGCCAAAGGCGCGAGTGGCTTCGAGTGGGCGGCCATGGGAAAAGGCTTCATCGACTGGTCTGGACAGTTTGCAGCCCTCAAGCGCGACGGCTTCCATTTCGCAGTGAGTCTTGAGACCCACTGGCGGGGCGCCGGAAGTCCCGAGGCTTCCTCCCTGCAAAGCTGGGCCGGCATGAAGGAGGCGCTGCAGAAAGCTGGCGCACTCTAATCGGCAAATCTGCAAATGACTGTGCTAGCCAAGCGCTCATCGGATCAATCTCTCACTCACTAATGATGTCCGGCAACTTGTCGCTCAAGCGGCAGCAGGGCTCTCGCTTCGTGACAAGCGCGTCCTCGTCATCATTCCCGATGGCACGCGCACCATGCCGATGCCGCTGATGTTTGGACTTCTGCAAGAGGAGATCGGCAAGCAGTCATCGGCTTGTGATTACCTGGTTGCGCTGGGAACTCACCCGCTGATGAGCGAAGCACAACTGTCCCGGCTACTAGGACAACCTGTCGCTAATGGATCCTGCGGCGCCGCTCGGATATTCAATCATCATTGGGAGCGTCCCGAGACATTTATCGAGATTGGAGAAATTCCGGCGGATGATGTGGCCAGGATTTCCCGTGGACTGCTATCGCACTCGATCAGAATCAACATCAATCGTCTGCTGTTCGAGTACGACCAGGTTTTGATCTGCGGTCCGGTGTTTCCTCACGAAGTAGTCGGCTTTTCAGGTGGAAACAAATATCTGTTCCCCGGTGTGAGTAGCGGCGAGATGATCCACCACACGCATTGGCTCGGCGCCTTGCTTGGCAGCTACAACATTATCGGCACGTATGAAGCTTCGGTTCGGACCCTGATTGATCTCGCGGCCGAGAAAGTTTCGGTGCCGGTGGCGTGCTTCGCATTGGTGCTGAAAGAGAAGGATATCTGCGGCATCTATTTCGGCCCTCCTCGTGACGCGTGGAAAATGGCCGCCGAGCACGCGGCGGCGATAAACATTCATTGGATTGAGCAGCCGTTTCGACGCGTCCTTGCCGTGCTTCCACGTATGTATGACGACCTGTGGACCGGTTCAAAGGGGATGTACAAAGCCGAACCGGCGGTCGAGGAGGACGCTGAAGTCATTCTTTACGCGCCTCACATTACAGAAGCGAGTTACACGCACAAAAGGTTTATCGACCAGATCGGCTACCATTGCTGCGAGTATTTCCTGAAACAGTGGCCCCGATTCGCTGAGATTCCGCTGGGCGTGATTGCGCATTCCACGCACCTGCGCGGTCGGGGCAGCTACGATGTAGAGCGCGGGATCGAACATTCGCGTATCAAGGTTACTCTCGCAACAGGCATTTCGGCAAAGAAGTGCTGTTCGCTAAATCTGGATTACCTCGACCCAAACAGTATTGACTTCGGCGAGTGGCAAGGACGTGAGGCGGAGGGCATTAAATTCATCGCGCGCGCGGGTGAAACCCTTTATCGCCTGAAGAAAGCTACTGCGATGAGTACGTGATTCGCCAAATCGAATTTGATGCGTCGTCCGTCACCAGTAGAGACCCATCTGGAGCAACAGTAACGCCGACAGGGCGCCCCCACACGTGCTCGTTATCCGCACGACGAAGCCTGTCATGAAGTCTTCGTACTCGCCGCTAGCGTGGCCCGACTGATGCAGTGGTACTCGAATCAGCTCATAGCCAACGCGAACCGCGCGATTCCACGAGCCGTGCTCAGCCGCAAAGATGTCGCCCTGATACTCCGCTGGAAATTGTTTGCCTTTATAAAACGTGATTTCCAGCGACCCGTTATGTGGGTTCAGTATGACGTCAGGCGTAATCGCCTTATCTTTAAGCTCCGGATGTTTGCCCTGGTGTCGCGGGTCCTGATGCCCACCCATGTACCACCACGGCCAGCTGTAGAAGCCACCTTCCTGGACGTGGGTAATGTAATCGGGGACCAGATTGTCGCCGAGACCGTCCCGTTCGTTCGTTGAGCACCAGAGTTCGCCCGTACTCGGATTGATGGCAAGCCCGACTGGATTTCGAATCCCGGACGCAAAAACACGCATTCCGGAGCCATCGGGATTGAATTCAAGAATATTGGCGGTATTCTTTTCCGCCGGGGTTGGTGTCGGGATCGTCAATGTTCGACGCCGCGCCAACGGCGACGAACATTTTCTTGCCGTCTGCTGAAAATTCAATATCGCGGGTCCAGTGATACTCTCCGCCCGGCAAGTCGGCGATGTGTTCGGACGGGCCACGTGGCTTCAAATCGCCGATCTGATAGGGATAGCGCACGACCTCATGCAAGCTGCCGACGTAAACCCACTGTGGATCTGCTCCGGGCGGATAGAAGTTAATTCCGAAAGGCATGTGCAGGCTTTCGGCAAAAACTGCCACAATTTCGGCCTTGCCCTTTTCGGTAATCCCGCGAACAACTTTCACCGTGCCACCCCTCTCAACGATGAAGAAATCCCCGTTGGGGGCAGTCCGAATGAGCCGCGGTCCTGAAAGCCGGTTGCGAACAAATCCACCTTGAATCCGGATGGTACTTTTGGCCAGGCGGCCTCTGGGCGAGGAACAACTTTTGGACCGTTTGGGGCTGATGGCGTCGCAAATGGCGGAGGCAGATCAGCTAAAGTGATTTTGCGGATTTTGCCCGGTTCTTCATAGCGAAAATCCGTAAATGGCGGGGTTGGCGGGGGCGCGTTCGTGGACACTGCAGTTGGAGCGCTCGTGTTCTGAGTGATATTTTGCCCTTCCTGTCGCGCCCCGAGCCCTTGCAGATAAGTAACAATTCGCCAGCGCTGGGCTGCAGATAAACTTGCCCACGAAGGCATGCCATTGTTCACGTCGCCCTGCGTAATAAACCAGAAAAGCTCGCCGGGATGCACGCTCTTGATTTTTCGCCTTTTCAGGGACGGAACGTTCCCCATTCCACCCGCATTGTCGCCGTGACACTTTGAGCAGTTTGCCTGAAATAACTGGCGGCCTTGCGATGTGCTCTGGCCGGCGTAAGGATTCTTTGACTGTTTGGTCGAGTCCGGTGCGTTGTGGAAGTTAGCGACCTGCGCGAGCAACGATGACGAGAGCAACAGGCACGTTCCTGCAGAAACGAGGAGTCGGACACAAAGGCAGCAAAGGTTGAAATTCAAAGGAATCATTCCCTTTCCTTCCGGGCAGAAGGGCTAGTAACCCTTAACTTTCACGACAAAGTAATTGAACTCGTGTGATCCATCCAGGAGAAGCTGATGCGGAATTCGTGGAGGAATTCTCACGACGTCTCCCGCTGAGAGTTTCACGCGAACGCCCCCTTCGATGGAACCATTTCGTTTCTCATGTGGGCCGACGGTCTCGGCATTGATCATCTTGCCTCCGAGCAGCAACTTCGCTGAACCTGACTGCACGAAGAAAACGTCAACTTGAGTCTCGTGCCATTCCACCTGCCCATCCGCCTCACGGTGAACCAACAGAAAACTGTCATTTGGGAAATCCGCCAGCTGCTCTACGGCGAAACGATGTGGGTCCTCCGCCGCGTCAGCATGCAATTTCTGATCGAAACGCTGCAAAGCCGCTGGCGTCCAGCGCTCGAATCCAGCAGGCGTGTTCTCTTGCGCGGTCGCCGACAACAACAGGATCGCGAGTGAGCACAAGCCCAGAAATCGTTTCATTGGGAACTCACAATCAAATTGCAGTCACACGGTAACAACGCGCCTATCGAGCTGTCACAGAAAACAAGCTTTGTGCGCCCTTGATCGACAGGGTGGTCGCTCCATTAAACGGGACTTCCAGAGTCTGACCATTGCGGTCGTACTTGTAATCTGTTCCGTCACGCAGAGTGGAACCATTTCTTGTGACTCCGGTCACTCCTTTGCAATGCACGACAGCAGTTCCATCGGCGCCCAAGTCACCGAATTGAATCGACAAAGCGCCGGCATCGGGCTGCACAGTAATCCTTTGCACTCCGTTACCAGTGAAATAATCGAACGCGCTCGCTTGTTTTCTCGCCGGAAAGATCTCGACGCGCAGCTTGGGTGCCCAGTTCGACCCCCAGTTATTGTTCAGCTGCACGATGTCGCCACGAGGCACGATAGCCCCTTCGCGTACGTACAGCGGAATTGTTCCTAACGGCGCCTTCGCGGTAATGGTCGCTTTTCCTTGGTGCAAAGTGTGTTTGTCGTTGTAGTCGATCCAAAGGCCCGCTGGGAGATAGACCTTTCTCTCAAAGCTATTCCTTGTTGCGACTGGCGCGACAAGCAGATCTCTCCCATACAGATATTCATCCCATTTGTCGGCCAGACCGTCATCATCCGGATAGCCGAGAATCAAAGCGCGCATTATGGGCATTCCCGTTTGTGTCGCCTCGTACATGTATGACCGTGTGTAGGGAATGAGATCGTGGTGCAAGGCAGCGCATTTCTTTGCAATGGCAACAAGTTCGTCGTCATAGTCATCCCACAGTGTTCGCCGCGGGCCAAGAATGACCTCCATCATGGGACTGAATGCACTGAACTCAAACCAGCGGGCAAGCAGTTCTTTGTCCTGGGTGGGTGGAGCGAAATAACCGCCGGTGTCCGACCCCCACATTGGAAAATTGATCAAGCCCGATCGGATTCCCGTCTTGATGGACACTTGCAGTCCTTCAAAGGAAGACCAGCTGTCGCCGTTCCAGATTGCGGTGTATTTGCGGGCTGTGTCGGTTGCGTTACGAGAAAAAACGAAATAATCCTGACCGAAAGTGTCGCTCAAACCTTCAGCAGAAAGCTTCGGAAACAACACGCTGAGCTTGTTTTCGGCGGCTTCCGGCATTTCGCCTTCTTCGCCGCGGTCGATCTTGTAGCCGCGAACGCCAAGACGAACGTACGCACTCAGCTTGTCTTTGAACCAGTCGTAAACTTCGGAACGCTGGATGTCGGCGGCTGGCCAGGGATTGGGGAACAGGTAGCCTTTCGTTGAGCCTTCCTGAAACAATCCTGAGGAGGTGCGATTCGCGGTCCAAAGCAACAACTTCATGCCACGATCGTTCAGATCGTGAATCATCTTCGAAGGATCGGGGAAGGAACTGTCGAAATCCATGTTGCCCCAGCCGCGATCTCCTGAACCGTATGGCCGATCCAGCCAAATTGCACCTGCGGGTATGTGGAGCGCGCGCAAGCGGTCGGCATCCGCAATCACTTTTTCTTGCGCATTTGAGACTCCCCGCAGGTCCTCATGCTCGTCGTCACGCCACCAGATCGTGCCGAAAGCCCACAGCGGAGGCATGAACGCCGGCCCCGCAATTGCGATATAGCGGCTGAGAACGTCGCCGTACTTCGGGCCATAAATGATGTTGTATTTGAGTTGCGCGTCTGTAAATGTGAAGCTTGTTTTTCCTGCTTGCGCAATTGAGAAGTGTCCAGCTGCGAGGCTCTGTACGTACACGCCATATTTTCTTGAGGTCACATAAAACGGTGCCCGGGCGCTAGCGTGATGGACATAGCGCTCATTTCCCATCCCCCGAAAATCATGGTCCGCTCCCCGGTTGTCGATATTCCCCCCAAAGGGATACTCCCAAATTCCGTAATAGTGTTCGCCGTTGTCATCGAATTCTTCTGAGATTGCGCGCGCCGGAGTATAGGAAATATCAACCTGCAGCACTTGAGGATTCACAAATCGAAATGCGACTTTGGCATGATCGGGCACGCCGGCTGCAAGAGCATCTCGGCCTGCAAGTTGCAGCATGAGATCGCCGGTGATTTCGGCAGCACCGTGGGCAAGGTTAGCGACGTGCGATGCGGGATAGAGTTCGGCGTTGATGGTAACGACGGTTGAATCCTGCTTTACGAGGACCTCGCCGGTACTCTTCTCGAGTACTCGATATAAATATGGGTTCGAACTCACTTCCAGGCGCAAGGCGGAAGATTCAAGGACCTCAACTCCCGCCCATCCAACCCTGGTAAGCACAAGAACCGGTAGCAGAATAGACACTGCAGAGAAGCGGGAGATAGAGCACAAACGATATTTCCACGGGAAAGCGCTCAACACGATCATTTAAATTTGCTAAAGTATCCTGGGGCAGTAAAGATCGCAGGGCGTTGGTAGGGTGTCAAACCTGAAAAGCTAAATTGATATTTCAGGAACACTAAAGAAATCTGGCTCCCACTGCGCTTGGACTGTGTTCTGCAATTGGGGATGGGGACTATGGATATCTATCAGCTGGAACTTTTCTTGGCAGTAATGAACTCGCCCAGCATGACACGGGCGGCGGAAAAAGTATATCTATCACCGGGCGCTGTGAGCCTGCAGCTACGCAATCTTGCAGATGAACTTCACACCGAGTTGTTCGTGCGCAACGGCAAACGCCTTCTCCCCACGCCAGCAGCGCTGCGCTTGGCTGAACACGCGAAAACCATGGTCACCCTCAAGGACCAGATCAGGCAAGAGTTCGAAAATGACATCGCCAAGGACAACCGCCCATTCAACTTTGCAACCGGCGTAACCACTCTGATCTATCAACTTGGAAAACCGTTGCGGCAACTGCGAAAGCAATATTCAAACGCTGAAATTCGCGTGACCGTTGCTGTAACCGAAGAGACCATCGCCGGACTCCACGCCCGTCGTTTCGACCTTGGACTGGTTTCTTTGCCAGTTTCGGAAGAGAACCTCACGATCATGCCGTTATTCGAGGAGGAACTGCTGTTGCTGCGGCCCTCTGCAAGGAAGGTGCACGGTGGCCCAGTTGCCTCCATCCGCGCGGCTGAGATCGAGCGAGCGCCCTTCATTTTTTACCCCAGACACAGCGTTTTGCGGGTCACGATCGATCGTTTTCTGAAGGAGCTTGGCATAACACCCCACGTGGTGATGGAGGCAGATGACACAGAGGCAATCAAGCGATTGGTAGAATCAGGATTCGGCTGCTCGATACTTCCGGAACACGCGTTGAGACAACGCACGCGTTTCTTCCACACCTATCGAATTAACGGTCGACGTCTCACCAGAAAGCTCGCATTGGCGATGGTGCGAACCGAGTATCCAAGAAAGTTGACGCTGTCTATTGCCGAGTCCCTTCAGAAGATGCTCTGTCCGGAGGTACAGGCCAAAAGCCAAGTTGCTTAGATTCCCGTAACCAGCAACTTTGACGACAGCGGGCTGCGAAAATGGAACGGCGAACCTCAGCTCAACGCGTACTCCGTGAGCCTGTCAATACTCCTGTCCATCGCTCGAAATTGGAATGGAACAGACGGCCAAGGTCATTCTGTATGTCGAGCGGCGTAACAGCACGGCCGTCAGCTATGAGCAACTGATAACTTTGCGTGAGAATGTGCTCGAGGGTCCTGCGTGTATTGTGCCATTTATAGATAAGCTGCTCGAGCACTCGGGCATCGGAGTGCTGCGGGACGAAGCTCATCCCCAGCATCTCGATTCGCTCCCGCGTAATTTCTTCCACGATGGAAGGATTGTTCAGAAACCACCAGCAACCGAATGGCAACAGGTTGTTGAACTTGCGCGCGTAAACGCAAAGCTCGTGTTGATTTTCCCTGCTGAGCACACTAACAAGAAACCTGTTTTCGGGAAAATCCCGGCAAAGATTTGCAAGCGCTGTTAGATCGGCCCGTCCAACCGCATCTCCGGCTAAGCGGATTTTCGGGTTGACTTGCCGGCGAACGCCTATCATCAGCGAGAGCGGCAAATTGAATTCCCGGCAAGCAGGCAGCACTGCCTCTCGAAAAATCTTTCCTCGCACCGAATCATCGGGAAAATGAAAACTGTCCGGCAAAGAAACAGCCATGTAGACGGGCTGCATCCGCTTGCACCAATCAGCGAGGAATCGGCGAATTTCCTTTATCGAGCTCGCCGAACCGCCGTTTTCAACCCGATAGCCTTGTCTATCTAGGTCCTGCCAAGGCTCGGACCAATCCCGCACGAGCCTATCCAGGCGTATGACCGAACGGAATTCACCGTTCGTCTGTGCGCCATTCATCCACATCGGCGCTTCTTCAGGATCAAGGGGGTCGTTCGTCATGACCACCGTGCTCACGCCTGACATGCGCAGCACTTCTTCGATGTGGTCGTCAATTTTTCTTCTCGCGGAAAAAGGCCCGGGCTACGGTCAGTTCCGAGCTATCGGTCGGGAGGTTGAAAGCGTTGAGTACGAAAACGACGCCTCGCGTCGCCTCAGAAACGGGGGTGTTTTCGAGAAACAATGTTTTCCAGATTGCATTCGCGCGCTGTTCTTTCGACAGTGACCAATATTCCTCATAAGACATCGGCGATGATCGGAAGAATTCAGCTTCCAGGTAATGGTAGGTGAGCAGTTCGTCAATCCCCCACAAGCCCATCTTCCCGAATGCCGGAGGATACAAGTGGGTATGCATATCGACGCATCGCGTCGAGTACAGCGTCTTCTTGACCGTAAATCCAACTTGATCCTGGGATAGCGCCTCCGACGGGGCATGCCCATGTGCGGCATCGATCTGGCGAAGAGAAGTTGCTTCCACGTCTCTACCTGGCGGCTTTTCACCGAGGAGTTCGGTTTCGATTCGCGGGACTATAGGGTTGATGCATCTTCCAAGTCAAAGGAGAAAAACTGAGGTCACATTTGAGTGAGGCTAAACGACATTCGCGTGCGGTGATCAACAGACATGTTCTGTCGCAATCTGATTCAGTGAAACGGCACCAGCAGGTCTCGGAAACAATGAATTTAGAAAGATTCAACGCAGAAACTTCTCAGGCAGCCTTATAATTCGCACCGTTCAAGATCGACGAGGCTTTGACTTGCCATGAATAACCTTCGACGCGCTCTAATGTTCGCTTCTGTGGCATTGACTCCCTTTGCAGCTAACCAAGTGGCAAAGGCCCAGGCTGACGCGCCATCACAGGTCCAACTTGCCGCCACACCGCCCATGGGCTGGAACAGTTGGAACAAATTCGCCTGCAATGTGAGCGAACAACTCATTCGGGAAACAGCTGACGCAATCGTGAGCAGCGGGATGAAGGCCGCGGGCTATCAGCATGTAAACGTCGACGACTGCTGGCAGGTAAGCCGCAATGCCGACGGAACCATTGTCGCCGACCCGAAGAGCTTCCCATCCGGCATCAAGGCGCTAGCCGATTACGTCCACAGCAAAGGACTTAAATTTGGGCTCTATACAGACGCAGGAAGGCTGACATGCCAGAAGCGACCGGGGAGCTTTGAGTATGAAGTTCAAGATGCAAAAACCTACGCCGCATGGGGTGTGGATTATGTGAAGATCGATTGGTGTTATGCAGAAGGGCTCGATCCAGAAGTTCAGTATGCAAAATTTCGGGATGCTCTGGCGCACTCCGGGCGTCCGATTGTCTTCAGCATCTGCAACTGGGGCGTGAAGGCGCCGTGGCAGTGGGGGCCACGCACGGGAAATTTGTGGCGTACCACCGGCGATATCAACGATACCTACGACAGAATGTCAGTAATCGGCTTCAGCCAAAATGGGCTGGAGAAATTTGCCGGCCCCGGACATTGGAATGATCCGGACATGCTCGAAGTCGGCAACGGCCGAATGAAACATGACGAATACCTCACACACATGTCTCTCTGGGCTCTGCTTGCGGCTCCGCTGCTGGCTGGCAACGACGTGCGCAGTATGGACGGCGAAACCAAAGCGATTCTCACCAATTCTGAAGTCATTGCCGTCGATCAAGATTCCAAAGGCATTCAGGGGCACCGCTTATGGGATGAAGGGCCCCTTGAAATTTGGGCGAAACCGCTGGCAGACGGCTCGTATGCGGTCGGCTTGTTCAATCGCGGAGAATCGCAGCTGCCGATCACGCTTACGTTTCAAATGCTCGGCTTTACGGGGTCTGCCCGTTTGCGGGATTTATGGAGCTATCAGGATCTCCCGCCACAGAAAGACTCTTACACTTCTGCGGTGCCCAAGCATGGCGTGGTCATGTTAAAGGTCTCGCGACAGTAAAGTGAGTTCGCGAAACAATTCGCTGCGTTATAAAACTGTTGAAAAAACACATGAGAGCCCTGCAGCTTTCAGATTATCGAGTTCTGGAGATCATCGATCTCCCCGTACCAGAAGCCGCAGTGGGCGAAGTCTTAGTCCGGGTTGCTAGCTGTGGCATTTGTGGGAGCGATGTCCATGGATACGACGGCGCTTCAGGCCGCCGTATTCCACCTCTCGTCATGGGACATGAAGCTGCCGGGGTGGTCGCAGCAGTGGGCGATGGCGTGGCCAATGTTCGTACAGGCGACCGGATCACATTCGATTCCACCGTTTACTGCGGCGAATGCCCCTTTTGCCGGCGAGGAGAAGTTAATCTATGCGACCGGCGACAGGTCCTGGGCGTCTCCTGTGGTGACTACAGGCGAGCGGGAGCATTCGCGGAATACATCGTCGTACCCTCTCGAATCACGTATCGACTGCCCGAGAATCTCTCTTTCGTCGAGGCAGCCATGCTCGAGGCGGTTTCTGTCGCACTGCACGCGGTATCGCTCACTAGAGTTTCATCAACAGACTCAGTCCTGGTAATAGGTGCGGGCATGATCGGACTTCTCATTTTGCAAGCGCTGCGGGCGGCGGGTGTTTCGCAGATCATGGTTATCGATGTTGAGAGGTCGCGCTTGACGCTTGCCAAAGAATTGGGAGCGGCGGAAACGGTTCACGGAAAGGATGCCGACGTGCTTTCCGAAATTGCACGCTTCGCGGGGGCTGGGATTGACGCAGCGATTGAAGCGGTTGGACTCGATGATACGGTGCGGCTAGCAATCAATGCTGTTCGCAAGGGTGGGCGGGTCACGCTGGTGGGAAATATTTCGCCAACGGTCACGCTGCCCTTGCAAAGCGTGGTAACTCGGCAGATTCGTTTACAGGGCTCATGCGCCTCGGCGGGAGAATACCCAAGAGCAATTGACCTTCTCGCAAGCGGAACCATTCGCGTCAAGCCGCTCATAAGCGCAGTCGCTCCTCTGGAAGAGGGGCCGCGCTGGTTCGAGCGTTTGTATTCGAGGGAACCTAACTTAATGAAGGTCGTGCTTACACCTGGGGCCACCTCGTGAGCGATGACCTGTTCAGCCTCGAAGGCAGAGTTGCCCTGGTTACTGGAACGAGCCGCGGCCTCGGGCAATACATGGCGCGCGCACTCGCGAAAGCTGGCGCCGACCTCGTGATCACGAGCCGCACTCGCGAACGGCTGATCTCGTTCGAAAGCGAAATCAAATCTCTCGGCCGCCGCGCGGTTTCACTAGAGCTGGACGTCCGAAATCTTGAAAGCATTCAGCAAATGGTGCGTGACGCCGAGTCCGCTTTCGGCCACATTGACATTCTGGTGAATAATGCGGGATGTAATGTTCGAAAGCCAGCAATGGAAGTTACCTGGGATGATTGGAATTTGATCCTGGAAACAAACCTGCGTGGAGGTTTTTTCGTTGCGCAGGCGGTGGCGCGCGGCATGATCGAACGGCGATATGGGCGCATCATCAATATCGGTTCGGTAACCGCGGTTGCAGGCTACGCCGGCCTTGGCCCTTACGGAGCGAGTCGAGGAGGTGTCCGGCAGCTCACAATGAGCCTCGCAGATGATTGGGGTAAGTATGGAATTACGGTGAACTGTTTGGCGCCGGGATGGTTCCGCACAGAACAAAACAAAGTTCTCTACGAAAATAAAGAGTGGGTGGAATACCTTTGCGACCGCATTCCTATGAAGCGCCCAGGACAGGCGCGCGATCTCGATTCAGCAGTTGTTTTCCTGGCCGTGGAGTCGAGTCGCTATGTGACAGGCCAGACATTGCTGGTAGATGGCGGAATCTCGACCGGCGCTACTCGGGCCTTACCATCGACAAAGAAGTAAACATCTTAGCCGCCCGGTCAGCTGAACGCCCGGGTCCAGGTCAGTGAGGAAACGGGACATGTTGAACATCGGCGCGGTGCGGCGGGATTTTCTGAAGTTGAGCGGAGTTGGTGCGCTTGGCGCTGCGCTAGGAACAGCTTCCGCATATGGCCACCAGAAGCAGGCGGTTTTGGGAGCCGCGATTTACGATGTGCGCGCGTTTGGCGCAACTGGCGGCGGAAACATCCTTGATACCGTCGTCGTCAACAAAGCCATCGATGCCGCCGCGAGTGCGGGTGGCGGCACAATATTGTTCCCCTCCGGATCGTATTTGTGCTATTCCATCCGGCTGAAGAGCAACGTGAGCTTGTATCTCGGGCCCGGTGCAACCATCGTCGGCGCGGATCCGGCAACCGCTGGCGGGAACGGTTACGATCCGCCGGAACCGAACCAATGGGACAAGTATCAGGACTTCGGCCACAGCCACTGGCATAACAGCCTGATCTGGGGCGAGGGACTTTCTAATATTTCCATCTGTGGCCCGGGTCGAATCTGGGGTCGAGGGTTAAGCCGCGGTGAAGGTGACAAAGCACTGGCGCCTGGCGTCGGCAACAAATCTATCAGCTTGAAAAATTGTCATAACGTCACACTTCGCGATATCTCAATTCTGCACGGCGGTCATTTCGCAATTCTGGCCACGGGCGTTGACAATCTCACGATCGATAATTTGCTGATCGATACCAATCGCGACGGTATTGATGTAGATTGCTGCCGCAATGTGCGGATTTCGAACTGCAGCGTGAACTCACCCTGGGATGATGGGATTTGCCCGAAGAGTTCTTACGCACTCGGCTACGCGCGGCCCACCGATCACGTGACTATCACCAATTGCTACGTCACTGGCGGATATGAGGAAGGAACGCTCCTCGATGCCACCTACAAGCGTATCGGGCCTGATTACAAAGCTCCGCGTAATGGGCGAATTAAATTGGGCACTGAGAGCAACGGAGGGTTTCGCAACATCACAATCAGCAATTGCGTCATCGACGATTGCCGCGGCATCGCCCTTGAAACCGTGGATGGCGGTTTGCTCGAAGACGTTTCCATCAGCAACATCACAATGCGCGACATCACCGACGTGCCGTTTTTTATGAGGCTCGGAGCCAGAATGCGAGGACCTGAGGGCACACCCGTCGGTTACTTACGGCGCGTCCTGGTCAGCAATGTACTTGTCTCGAATGCGGACTCGCGTCAGAGCGCGCTAATCACCGGAATTCCTGGACATAACATCGAAGACGTAAAGTTCAGCAACGTTTGCATTGAACATCAGGGCGGAGGGACGAAAGATGCCGCCTCTATTATTCCTCCTGAAAACGAAACCGGCTACCCAGAACCGAATCGTTTCGGACCAATGCCAGCACAAGGATTTTTTATTCGTCACGTTAAGGGAATTGAAATGCGAGATGTTGAGATCAGGTCGTTGCGAGAGGACTCACGGCCTGCTTTCGTTTTGGAGGACGTAAACTCCGCCGAGTTCATTCACCCAAAGGTCCCTCCCGGGTCACCTTCATGGGCGCTGCGCAATGTGAAGGATTTCAGAATTTGGCAGAGTGGAACCATACCCGACACCTACCTGGCACAGGCGGAGCAAAAGATGCTGTGAACCCCAGCAAAGAAAGCAACGTTTTTAACTGAAACGCTTCAGACAGCCCCTGCTCCTCTAATACGATCGTTTATTCCTCGTCGTGAACGGCTACTCCATCGTTCAATTTTCTTTAAGCACCGATTTAGAACATTTTGGCTTGACAGTCACGAACGACTGGCGCAAATAATTACAACCCAATAGTACTTTTGCATTAGCTGCAACGTTTGTCCACGGGTCCCCTTGTATATATCTGACTTGCAATCGGAACCGCATCAGCCACGACGCTAAGGTGAGGTGATGACGATGTCTGAAAAGAAACTTTCAGGAAAAAACATTCATTTCGGCTCGTTCCTTCTTCTCTTGCTGTTTGCGCTAGCAGGTCTGGCAAGCGCACAAATCGGCAACGCGAGTTTGGGTGGAACTGTCACCGATCAATCCGGGGCCTCTGTCGCTGGCGCCGATCTGACTCTTACGAACGCGGCCACGGGGTTTAAGGCGAAGTTCACGTCGGATGACCGCGGAGAATACAGCTTCCGCAATCTGACGCCAGGAACCTACGATTTGGACGCACGGAAAGAGGGATTTCAAAGTACCGCTCAGAAAAGCATCGTTATTACAATCAATCAGTCTGCGCGTGTGGACGTCGCGCTAAAAGTTGGATCGCAAACCGAAACGATTTCTGTTGAGGCACAGAATACGCCTATCAATTTTGATAACGGAACTCTCCAAGGCGGAGCGGACCCGGAAACCGTGAAGGCTTTGCCTCTAGTAGTAGAAGGAAAGCCGCGCTCCACGGCAGCTTTGGCCGTGCTTTTACCTGGCGTTTCAACTGGTAGTTCGAACCAGGCGTTTCAGGCCAGGATCAACGGCGGCCAGGAATCGGGGGATGAAGCTCTTCTCGACGGCGCCACCATGCAGGAAGGCTTCATGAGCCAGAGCGGCATGGTTTCCATACACCAGGACTTCCAGATGTCGCCAGACATGATCCAGGAAGTAAAGGTCATTACCTCGACTTATGACGCGCAGTATGGATCTTCGACTTCTGGTCAGATCACTATGGTCAGTAAGTCAGGCGGGAGTGCATATCACGGAGCCGTTTTCGAGTATGGCCGCAACAAAGCGTTGAACGCCGCCCAGTGGGGCTCGTCTGCGGCATCTGCCGACAACGAGCACGACTTCGGCGCCAACATCGGCGGGCCAATCAAGCTACCCTGGATCAACAAAGGCAAGCACAAGAGCTTTTTCTACTTTGATTGGGAGTCGTACCACCAGGCTGGCGGTTCCAGCGTTCCGACTTTGTCGATCCCGTCTTTGGCGGAGCGGGGCGGCGATTTTAGCGATTGGGCAGCCGCCACCAACAACAAGATTTATGTGCCTGCGGTCATTACTCCCGCATGCGCCGCTACGGGCGTCGTTCCGGGACAGCAATTTCCAGGTAATGTGATACCGCAGGGATGCATCAGCCCAATTGCTGCGGCCTATCTGGCACAACTGCCGAATCCCACGAACGGGCAAGCAATCAACAACTACACCCTTTCTAAGCCAGTACCCGACACTCTAACAAGCAATTCGAACGTGTACATGTTGCGCCTGGACCACAATTGGGGAGATTCGGATCATTTCTATTTCTTCTGGTGGCGGCAGTTCACGGGCTTCAACAAAGCCACGGCCCTGCCGGTCGCCATTGCAACCGAATCGCCGACGCGCCCACAAAATTCGCCAATCTCGCGATTCAACTGGGAACACACGTTCTCGCCCACCTTGTTAAACCACATGACCTTCGGATACCTGAATCGCAACGAGGGTTATGGCTCAGAAAACCTGGCTTTCATCGGCCAACTGCCGCAAGTGCCCGGGGCAGCCGGTACAAACGCACTTCCTGCGTTTCAGTTCTCCGATAACTACAACCAGATTTCCAACTCCAACGGACCGCCGGGAACCAATATCACGGTTCGTCCGACGTGGGTGTGGAACGACGTGGCGACCAAGATCTATGGCCACCACACATTCACATTCGGCGCTGAGTGGCGTTCGGTTCAGGGAAACATTCACCAATCCAACAATGAATCGGGCACATACAGTTTTGACCGTTCAGCCACGAGCCTAAACGGCAGTGGCGGTAGTCCGATTGCGAGCTACCTGTTGGGTGCTGTTACAGGTGGGTCGCTAGATTGGCGCACGGTACCTTCTTGGTATCCGCGCCAGGTTGTGTGGGCGCTGCACGGAAATGATTCCTGGAAGATCACGCCAAAGTTGACGTTCAACTATGGCTTGAGATGGGACTACTACTCGCCGTCGCGAGAAAAGTATGACCACTTTTCTTTCATCGATCTGGTTGGCACGAACTCCGGCGCGGGTGGACTGCCCGGGCGTCTGGCCTTTGCGGGAAACAATTCCGCGTGCCAAGCCACGAGTTCCTGCTACGGAGCACCCTATCCCGAGAAGCCATGGCATAACGGTTTTGCACCCCGATTGGGAGTGGCTTATGCCGCGAACGAGAAGACCGTTGTCCGCGCAGGCTATGGCGTCTTCTTCGCCCAAGCTTTCTATCCGGGCTGGGGAGGAGGCATGTCGCTCGATGGTTACAACCTGCACCAAACCTTCGGTACGACGCCCATCGGCGCCAGTGTCGCTCCTGCTTTTTATCTCGACAACGGCGTTCCAGCACCAAATCCAGCGCCGCCATTCATTTTGAACAGTTACGACAACGGTCGTACGCCAAGCCAAGCCAACGGCAATGGCTCGGCTTATCGTCCGGTTGATGCAAACCGACGGCCGTACTCTCAACAATGGAACTTAACCATTGAGCGCCAACTCCCACATGATATCGCTATCAGTGCAGCTTACGTCGGAAACAAAGGCACACGGCTAACCTCCAGTCTCGAGCCGGTAAACGTTCTGAATCCGTTTGCTCCCGGTATCCAAGCGCTCGAGGCGCCAATCACGCCTTTGGATCCCAGCTGCGTGACCAACAATCCGACTGGAAACTGCACCTACACACCCGAGTTAAGCGGCACGTTTACCGCTGACGGCCAAACACTTTACGGGGTCACAACTCCTTACAATGGCTGGGTAAGTCAACTGAACACGAACGGCTCATGCGCGCCGACAGTCGCACAGGCCTTGTTACCATTCCCGCAATTCTGCGGGCCGTTGCAAGGATTGAACGAGAACAAGGGGATCTCCATCTATCACTCGTTCCAGTTCAAGGCGGAGCGAAACTTCCGCCATGGACTGTACATGCTGATTTCATACACCAACGCAAAGCTGATCTCGGACGCTTCGGACAACACACAGCAACTTGGCGGAACATGGAATGCCACCCAAGGCGTCATCTCGCCTTTCGAAAAACAACGCGCACGGTCGCTCTCTTCGGATGACGTGCCGCAGATACTTTCTGCAGCGTTCGTCTATGAACTGCCGTTCGGTCGTGGCAAGAAGTACATGAGCGGCGGAACGAGAGGCAGACTTATGGGTGGATGGCAGATCAGCCCGATCATTCACTGGTCACGGGGCACGCCGATGTGGTTCCGTTCCGGTAATTGCCAGGTTGTTGGGCAGTTTAGGCAAAACTGCCTGGTCGGTCTCGTGCCCGGCGTAGACCCATTCTTGCAGGATCCGAACAGCTACGATCCGCGCAAGGGCTGCACTTCAGCAAATCCTTTCTGCGCGCCGCTCCTGAACGCGGCGGCATTTGAGAGCCAGGATGCATTTGAAATCGCAGGTACGAATCCGGTAGCAAGCGGACAGTATGGTTACACCGGCGCCGGCCCTCGAATTTCCAATCTGCGAGGTCCGAATCCGAAGAATGTGGACTTCGCAATCACCAAAGACACTTACATTACAGAGAGGGTCAACTTCCAACTCCGCTTCCAGTTCTTCAATGCGTTCAACATCCATTATTTCTACAATGCCGCAAGCGTCAATAATCAAGGCTCAAGCTTCGCCTTCAATAATGACGTTAGTGGAGCCAACTTTGGCGTATGGAACCTTGGTGCAAGCTCACCACGAACCATTCAGATCGGAGCCAGGCTTGAGTTCTAGTAACTCCAATACCTGACCATAGCGCCATCTTCTTACAGGAAGATGGCGCTTCCTTTTTGTGCTTGGCGACCTTTAGAGGTCACTGGTGAGCAGTGGGATCAACCGCCACTGCGGCCTTCTGGAGTTCCTGAAATCTTTTCACCTCGGCGTTGGCGAACTCATTCTTGCCCAGCCTTTTGTAAATCCGACCCAACAGGTAATGCGGATCGGGATAGCTCGGATCGAGCGAAGCTGATGTATTGAGGGAGTCCACCGCTTCAGGAAACTTTCCCTGTTTTTCCAGTAATCGCCCCAGTTGATAGTGTGCCTTGGCCAGCTGAGGATCGTAGCTGATCGCCTCGTGCAGATTGGTTTCAGCTCCGACGAGATCATTCGCCTCCATTTGCGCGATGGCCATGTCCAGGTTAGGCCAGGGAGATGGCTTCGTTTCCAATCGGTTTAGCTGCACGGTATGGCTGAAAGTCGAGATCGCATCCTGCACGTGGCCGAGGTAGTCATAACACAATCCCAGCACGCGTCATTTTGGGATCAAGGAGCGTAACTTTCTGCAGCCGCGCGATGGCTTCCTGATACTTCTGCTCATCATAGTCGAGACGTGCCAGCCAATAGGCGTACAGGGCGTTCTGTGGATGGGATTCGGAAAGTTTCTGCAGCTCCGGCCTCGCCCAGTCAAGTCGCCGAAGCTTAACGTACGCCATGGCAAGCGTAAAACGTGACTCTTCGGCCAGCGGCGCGATCGCTTCCGATTTTTTCCATGCGATCGCCGCGTTCAAGTATTCGCCGTCGAGGAAAAAGATTCCTCCGGCGAATTCCAGCAGGCCTGCCGCGCGAAATGACTTGGGATCGCGTTCGATCTCTGCAACAAGCAACTTCTCCGCGGATTTGTAGTCCTTTTTGTCGAGTACGGCTTGCAATTCCGTCCGCTGCTCGCGATTAAGATCCAATTCTGAGACATTGAAGCGCCGTGGCGTGGAGTCTTGTGGAACGTCGGCAGGCGCCTGCGCAACCACTGTTGGCGCCAGGGTCGCGAAAACAAGTGCGATTGCGATGCCTCTGGACAGGGATGTCATCGTGAAGTGGCCGTTTTCTCCTGCTCGATCCTCGCTTTGATGTCCGCCGCACGTTTGCTCTCGGGCATGAGCTGCAACTCGGAGTCGATTTGCGTTAGCGCTTCGTCGAATCGTTTCAGCTGGAGCAGGATCAAGGCCATCCCTAAATGAATTTCCGGCAGCTTCGAGTCCGCCTGCGCCGCTTGCTGATATGCAGTCAACGCCTCATCGTACTTTTCCTGAATGGCGTACTCCTGACCAAGCGCTTGGTGAAGTCGCGCGGAATTCGGGTTCTGCAACTCGATCTGCCGAAGCGACCATCCGGACAATTTGGTCAATGCCTTCCCCAGCTGATATGAATACTCGGTATTGTCCGGGACTAAACTCACCAGCTTTTGTAACTGCTCTACGGCGTTGATCCAGTTGTCGTCCGCTTCGTACGCTTTCGCCAGCTCCAGACGAGCTGCCGGCTCGTTCGGCATCAGAACGGTTGCGCGTTTGAGTTCACCAATCGCATCCGTAATTTTGCCTAGTGACAGCAAGCTTGAACCAAGAAGCAAACGGGACGGACCATAGTTTGGCTGGAGCCGCAAAGCTTCTCGAAATCTCGTCACCGCCTCCCGATGTTTGCTGCGCTCCTGGGCGATCACACCGAGGTTGTGGAACACTGGAGCGCTTTTCGCCCCCTGTGTCAGTAATGAATTGAAGGCGCGCTCTGCATTATCCAGATCTCCCGATTTCAGTAGTTCGATACCCGAAGCAATCTTGCTTTGAATCTCAGGTGAGGGGTTTCCCTGGGCCAAAAGACCGCAACCAAGAACGCTTGATAGCATCCCTGCCCGAGCGAGACGGACAACGCATGAAGCAAGCCTTGAATTGCAGCATGGCATAGAGTCGCGGGGGACATCGACAGTATAGGACAGATCATTTTTGAGCTGCTACTGCTCCGACGCAGGTTATAATTTGTTCGCACGCTTCTGCTCCCCTGAAGGCGCCACGCTCACGGGTTCTGCGAATGTACAGGCGTTCTCTCGTTTTCCTTCTTAGCGCCGTTTGCTTCATCGCGCTCGTGGACGGCCCGCGAGTGAACGCGGCTGCGAGTGACGGAAGAGAGCAGTCAATTCTGGGAATTCAACAACTGATCGAGAAAAAAGATCTAACTGGCGCGCGTCGCTTGCTTGCCGAATCAATTAAGAACTTCCCCAACGATGCCGGCTTCGACAATTTATTGGGAGTAATTGAGGCTGAAGAAAACCACTATGCAGCTGCCGAGAAAGCCTTCGAAGTAGCTATTCAGCGTGATTCCAAATTAACAAATGCCTATTTAAACCTGGGGCGGCTTTATCAGGAAAACCAGGGTCAGGATTCCGATGCGCTCGCCAAAGCCCGAAAAGTTTACGAGCAGCTGATCAGCTATGATCCTGCAAACCGCGAGGCCAACTATCAAAGCGCAAGTCTGTACTTGCAAAACGGGAAGTATCAGGAGTCGCTATTACATTTGTCGCGATTACCGGCTGACACGCGTCGGAGTGCTCAAGCGCTTTCCATCGAGTGCGCCGATTACGCGGGACTGGCAGACCGGCAGCGTGCTGACCAGATCGCTTTACGTATGATGAAAGCGACGGACCTCTCGGAAGATGATGTGTCTGTGATTGCTCCCTTCCTGCATGGAGCCAATCGCGACGACATCACAATTATGCTGCTAGAGAAGCTGCAAGAAGGCCAACCTCTTTCGCCGTCGTTGCAGCACAGTCTCGGTCTGGCGTATGAGGCGACGGGGAAACTGAGCGAAGCACGCTCCACACTGGAGCGTTATGTCACTCATGGCAATCTCAGCGTGCCTACGTTGATCGAGTTGGCGCGCGTGGCTCACGAACAAAAGGACTACCGCGGTTCCCTGGGATATTTGGCTCACGCGCGGGACCTTGAACCCAACAATGCACCTGTCCATTATTCCTTTGGCATGGTCTGTCTTGACTTGGAGCTCATAGCCGAAGCAAGAAACTCGTTTGAAAAAGCGGTCACTCTTCAGCCTGACAACGCCAGCTATAACTATGCAATGGGAAGCGTTTCCGCGCTCAGCCGTGACCCTAGCGACGCAATCCCTTACTTTGAGGAGTACCTGAAGTTGAAGCCAAACGACGCGCGGGGGAAACTCGCCCTCGGCGCAGCGCTTTTTCGAGCCAAGGATTACGACGCGGCGATTCCCTGGTTGACTGAAGCAGCTCATAATTCTGACACGGCTGCAGCTGGTCATTATTATTTAGGCTCTCTCGCTTTGCAGGAAAGCCGATTGGATGACGCCGTGACCGAACTTCAATTGGCGGTCAGGGAAAATCCGAACTACACCGACGCGTTGGCTGAGTTAGGTCATTATTACCTGCTCCGGAAGAATTATTCGGAGTCCGAAACCCAACTTCGCCGAGCGCTGGAAATCGAACCCGACCACTTCTCGGCAAATTTTTACCTGCTCACGCTGTATACGCGTACCAGTGATCCGCGTCGTGAAGCGCAAGCGAAGCGCTATGACGAGCTGCAGAAGTTGCGGGAACAGAAAACTGTGGAAGTCTTGCGTATGGTTGAAGTGCGCCCATTTGAAAATCCGTGATGTTTCTCAAACATGTATAAAACAGTCTACTATTTGCTTTCAGTTTTAGCGGTCCCGGTGTTTCTCTGTGCACAGGCAACAGTGCTGAACGAATGCACGCGCGCCCTCTATCGTGAGGATTACATACAAGTTGAACAGTTGGCCCAAAAACATCTTCGGAAGAACCCTTCCGACGTTTCCGTACGAGTGATCCTCGCCCGTGCCGAACTGGCTGAAGGCAAATTTCGTCCGGCTTTCGAAGATCTTCGCAAAGCTCTGGCGTCAGACCGGCACAACGTTGACGCGCTTTACTACTTATCGTTTGCGGCGCGCGCAATGTCGCAACAGGAATACCAACGACTGTTTGCCATGGCCCCAGATTCGAGCCGCGTTCATCAATTGCTCGCCGAATCAGCCCTCGAATCCCAGAATCCTGCACAAGCCGAAGCGGAATTTCGAAAAGCACTGGACACCAATCCTCGTTCGGCCGAGGTTGCGACCGAGCTTGCAGAGTTGAAACGGTCGCAATCACAATTCGATGAGGCAATTGCCTACTACTTACAAGCACTGCGGTCTGACGCTACGAATTACGCCGCCGTCTATGGATTAGGAGCGTGTTACACCTACAAGCAAGATTACAAGCAAGCGGTCGAGTGGCTCCGCAAAGCAGCAGCGCGGGCGCCTGATTCGGCGGCTGGGCATTTTGCCTTGGGGAACGCTTTATTTCAGAGCGGGAGCTTAGAACCTGCAATTCCAGAGTTGAAAACTTCTTTGCGGCTGGAACCAGGAATGAAGCAAGCTTATTTCCTGCTAGGCCGGGCTTATACAAAGCTGGGCCGCAAGGAAGAAGCTGCTGCGGCATTTAAGAAGCTTGATGAACTCAGCGGGTCGCCAGGACAAAGGCACAGTTCGGAACCTAGATAATCTGATGCATAAAATGGGCGTCCCTGTTCGCAAGCCGAATCGTTATCTCCCCGCCCTGATGTCCACGTTCTCCTTATTATTTGGAGGCCTCGCATCGTCCGTTTGGTTTGCTTCCCTGGCACGGGCCCAGCAAGCTGATTCGCCTTCGCCACCAAATCCACAAGCCATGGGAGTTTCGACCGGGCCGCCACACGCCGCCGTTCATGATGCTCAGTCACGCCCAATAACTGCAGGCGGATTCGTCGACGGTGCCCCGGTGGTATTTCAAGACGTCACCAAGGGCTCAGGCCTCGAGAAGTTCCAACACCGATCTGGCGGGCCGGAAAAGGCTACGATTCTTGAAAGCGTCGGGTCAGGGGTAGCTCTGCTCGATTACGACAATGATGGCTGGCTGGATATTTACCTCGTAAACGGCTCAACCTTCCCTGCGCTGAATGGCAAAGAACCAGCTCCGAAAGCGATGCTTCTGCATAACAACCATGACAGAACTTTCACCGATGTCACTGAAAAGGCAGATGTAGCGAATGAGCGCTGGGGATTCGGGGTTGCCGTTGGAGACTTTGACAACGACGGCTGGCCGGATATTTATGTCGCGAACTTCGGCAAAAATCGGCTCTATCACAACAATCACGACGGGACGTTCACTGACGTTGCCGAAAAGGCTGGCGTTGCGCTTGGCGGCTGGTCCACTGGACCCACATGGGGTGATTACGATCACGATGGGCTTCTCGACCTATTCGTTCCCGGTTACGTGAAATTCGATCCCAATCATCCTCCCATTGCCGGACAGGGTGGCATTTCGCCACAGTCTTGTCAATTTCGCGGGGTCAGGGCGATGTGCGGACCTCTAGGACTACCTGGCGAGTCCGATCACCTTTTCCATAACGATGGCGATGGAACATTCACGGACGTAAGCGAGAAGGCGGCAGTTGCCGATCGAAAAGGATATTACGGACTCGCCTCAGTTTTCGTCGACTTAGACGATGATGGTTGGCTCGACCTTGCCGTAGCCAACGACTCCGTGCCGCGCTATCTTTATCACAATCTACACAACGGTACCTTTGAAGATGTAAGTTATGTATCGGGTTTCGCCCTCACGGATGCAGGCCTGGCGCAAGCCGCAATGGGAATTGCGGTTGGAGATTACAACCGGGATGGCCGACTCGACCTTTACGTCACAGTTTTCTCCGATGACTTCAACACCCTCTATCGCAACGACGGCAATCTGAGCCTTTCAGAAGTCAGTTTTTCTGCAGGACTCGCAGCCGAAACTATACCTTTCCTCGGTTGGGGCACTGGGTTCCTTGACTTTGACAATGATGGCTTGCTTGATCTCTTCGTCGCCAACGGTCACGTGTATCTCTGGGTAGACCAGCGCGATTGGGGCACGACGTGGGCACAAAGGCCATTGTTGTTCCGCAATCTGGACGGCAGCAAATTCGCCGAAGTCCCTGCGGCAACCGGTAGTGGGCTCGCCGATGTAATTCCCGCTCGGAGCGCGGCTTTTGGCGATCTTTTCAATGACGGCGAAATCGACGTTGTCATAAACTGCATTGATGCTCCGCCGGTTTTGCTGCGAAATGTCTCGAAGAACGGCAACCATTGGATCACTCTCAAGCTGGTCGGCGGCCCGGGAAGTCCACGGGATGCGATTGGCGCGAAAGTTTTTCTCACCAGCAATAAGGTGCGGCAACGTGAAGATGTGATCAGCGGCGGCAGCTATGCGTCGAATTCCGATCTACGCTTGCACTTTGGACTGGGTCCTTCGACCAAGATCGACAGCATTGAGATCTACTGGCCTAGTGGAAAGAAGCAGCGAATCGCTGTCCCCAGTGTAGACCGCATCTGGACCGTCATAGAAGGGAAGGGCAATGTTGAAAATTAAACACATGCCCGTCCTGACCCTAGGTTTCGTATTCTTGGTTTCACTTTTTACGTTCTCCCACACACAACCGGATACCAAAACGGACCCTTTCGCCGATTTTCGACCGCGCCACGAGGTACCCTCCGTAGAATTCGTTGGCCGGCAAGTTTGCGCGGGCTGTCACATGCAACGAAACCGCTCGCAACTGCAAACCGCTATGGCACACGCGCTGAACATGCCGGGTGATAGTACTGTTTTACAGGCTCATCCGAAGTTAACTTTTCGCGCTGGGATCTACACATACACCATCACAACCGAAGGCCAACAAAGCTCTTACAGTGTCACTGACGGCAAAGAAACATCGACAGAGCCTATCGCCTATGTTTTTGGCAAGGCGCACGTCGCGCAAACGTACGTTTTGCGCCATAACGGGAAACTATATGAAGGACGAGTAAGTTATTACACCGCCATAGACAACCTTGATTGGACGATTGGCGATGCCCTGAATCCACCGCCCAGTCTGGAAGTAGCCTTTGGACGGGACATCACCGGAGACGAAGCGCGAAATTGCTTCAGCTGCCACAGTACGGGCGCAGTCGTTAGCGGCAAACTGGAGCTGGATCGTCTGACCCCGGGCGTAACCTGCGAAGCCTGTCACGGCCCGGGACAGGAGCATGTTGCGGAAATGCATCTCAGCACCGGAGAAGGCTTGGGGATTTTCAATCCGAGGAAATTGAGCCCCGACACTCTGTCGCAAGAGTTCTGCGGAGCATGCCACCGAAGCGCCAATGCCGTAGGAATGATGCCGAACCTCGGCGGGATCACAAATGTTCGTTTCCAACCATATCGTCTATCAGGCAGTCCTGGCCACGACCCCAATGATCCGCACTTCGCTTGCACAGCCTGCCACGATCCCCATATCGATCTGCCATTACAAGGAGCAGCGGCAGATTCCAAGTGCACAGTTTGTCATGTAACAGACTCGGAACACGCAAAGAAGATGGGTACAACCGAAACTTCTGGTCCGAGATCGTGTCCTGTGGCTATGGAAAAGTGCGATAGCTGCCACATGCCGCGCGTGGAGATTCCGGGCACGCACTTCAAATTCACCGATCATCGTATCCGCATCGTTCGTCCGGGCGCACCATATCCTCTGTAGGTCAATCCCGAAGCGAGGACCCGATTATTGAATACATTTCCCCTCAACGATCGTAATGTAACGATCAATCGGTAAATCTTTGTACGTTTCTGTGAGACCGCTCGGCTGAGGCCAATGAACCTGCAGCATCTCGATTTTCGTCCGCTTGCCAATGCCCAGCACCATGCGAGGATCATGCGAAGAGAGATAGCTTCCGCCGCCTACTTTTAAACGGCTCCTCACAAGATCCCCCGCGCGCCAGGTGACTCTCGCACCGATGGCATCCGGGTTCGCCTTTCGGCCAACCAACTTCACCCCGAGCCAGTGACTCCCTAGCGCTGCCTGGTTCTTGAGCAGTAGCGGCGGGCCATCATTTACAGCGACGAGTACATCGACTGCGCCATCGTTATTGAAGTCTCCTATCGCCATACCGCGCGCGGCAAAACTCTTTGTAAATGCGTCTCCGGCCGACGCGCTGACGTTTTTCAGAGTATTCCCTTCACCGTGCAGCACGAGCAACGGCTCACGATACGTCACATGCGAAGAATGTTTTTCAATCTTGTCATCGGGGTGTCCATTGGCGATGAATAGATCCAGATTTCCATCATTGTCGTAATCGAAGAGCTTCACGCCCCAGCCACTCATCAGCCTGGTCAGGCGGCCAAGTCCCATCGGGACGGCCACGTCATCGAAAGTCAAATCGCCATTGTTCTGATAGAGCGAATACATCTCCTGGTCCACATTCGTAACAAAGAGAGCAGGTTTGCCATCATCAAAAACATCACCGGAGTCCACCCCCATCCCCGAACGAGGCCGTCCGTCTTGACTGTAGGCCACACCTGCCTGCACGCCGATTTCATCAAAGCGGCCATTTCCCTTGTTAAAAAAGAGGAAGTTCGCGACCGTGTCATTGGCCACGAACAAATCCATCCAGCCATCGTTATTAATGTCTGTGGCGACAACGCCCCAGGCTTTGCCCAACACCTTCGCAATGCCGGAGTCCTGGCTTACATCCGTGAAGGTGCCATCCCCGTTGTTATGAAATAACCAACTACGCGTGGGCTCATAAGCAGTCGGAACGCAGTAATAGCGCTCGCCGGTGTGTTCGTTCCCGCAGAATTTGTTCCTTGACTTGTCGAAGTCCACAAATCGGCAAACAAAGAGATCCAGCCGGCCATCGTTGTCGTAGTCGAACCAGACTGCACTCGAAGCCCATCCCGGCGCTGCGACGCCTGCTTTGTCCGTTACATCGGTAAATGTTCCATTTCGGTTGTTGTGGTAAAGAATGCTGCGGCCGTATTGCGTCACGAATAGATCCGGCCAGCCGTCGCCATCGTAATCGCCGACAGCAACACCCATCCCATAGCCTCCGCCGGGGACCCCAGCCTTCTCGGTAACATCGGTGAAGGTCCCGTCCCGATTATTGTGGTAAAGAGCATTGCGCAAGGGCGGATCAGGATGGAAAAAATCGCAGCGGCCGCTGTTCACAAGATATATGTCCACCCAACTGTCATTGTCGTAGTCAATGAAACCGCAGCCTGCTCCTGTGGTCTCCGGCAAATAGTATTCGGGTGAACGGCCGTTCACATGCCGCCAAGTAATTCCGCTCGCCTCGGGAGAAATCGCTTTGAAAAGTGGCGAAGCCGACGGTTGCGCTGCTAGGGGACGAATTCCCGTCGAGGCCCACCAGGCTGCGCTGAGTGCACAGGTTCCTTTTACAAATCTTCTCCTCGATAGATTTCTCATCTGGAACTGAGTGTGCGCCGGAACCGGCCGGGTAATCTCAAGATACAAGCACTTCAGATGTAAGAAAAGCGCCCCATTGCTTGATGAGAGAATCTATTTCGGCAATTTCCGCAGAACGCAAAGCGGGCAGAGGCGGGCGAACTGGTCCGGCTGCCAGGCCTATCCGGTTCATGATTTCCTTCATCACGGTGACTTCGTATCCTTTGCGGCGGCTGCGGAGGGCGTAAAGGGGAATTACGTAGTCCTTCATCAGGCGATTGAGCTCATCTCGCTCGTCTGAGGAAGCTGTTTCGTGCAATAGTAAAGACAGCTTTGGAGCGATCGTGGCGATGCTCGACGTGTAGCATCGAATGCCGATGCTGTAGTAGGCGGGAACGCAATCATCTCCTGCGCCGCCAATCCAGTGCAGGCGGTCACCTACCCGGTCCATAATCTGCTGGTAGCGGCGGACGTCAGCCTGGCCCTCCTTCCACGCAAACAGAGTGGGGACCTTTGCCGCAAGCTTCTCAACCCATGCAGGCGATGGATTCACCCAGTCTCGGCTATATACAAGCAGCGGCAGTGACGTTGCCGAGCCAATCGCGGCATAGTATTCGGCCAAGCCCTGGTCGTCAGCGCTCGGATAATAAGGAGGAAGCGCAAGCACGGCATCGGCGCCGATGCGCTCCGATTGTTGGGCGAGTTGAATGGCTAGCGGATGGTTGAAGCCCGTGCTGCTGATTACAGGGACCCGCCCATTGACCTTCTCGACCGTTGCCTGTGTCACCGCCAAATGCTCTGCAGGCGTGAGTGAATACAGTTCGCCCGTTCCGCCAGCCGCGACCACAGCAGCAATCGGCTGCTGCAACAGCACCTGAAGATTTCGCCGTAGCCCGGGGATGTCCAGAGACAAATCGGAGTTGAACGGAGTTACTGGAAATGCGATAGCACCAAACAGCTTTGTGCGAAGGTCATCTGTTTTCATTTGCTTAACTTGTGAGCAGCGGGTCCTGCTGCTTAATGTGGGCGCACAGAATTTCATCAATCAAAAACAAATCCGTGAGTAAGGCGCGGAGATGGATAGACGCATTCAGATTGTCGATCAATTGCGAACTGATCACTTGTTGCGCTAACACCAATTCAACAACGGCGAGCGAGTCGCGTGCGTCCCGGTCTATTATGGCGAGAAATGCGCGGTACTTGCTCTCTGGCTCAAGACGCTGCTTTTCGACGACGTCACCCAGTGCGGGTGCCAATCCGTTGAGTGAACGGGCAGCTTCTTGGAGATGCCGTCGGACTTCGCTGGACTCACCACTGTCCTCGCCTGAAAAACCTTTGCCGGCGTAACCGAGCATGAACTCGTAGCATTCTTCAATTGCATCACAACGGTCTTCAATTGCGGCAAGCACTATGTCACCCTTCGTGAACCTTCAGAAGAACCCGTATCCACGATCCAGCGCTCCGGATCGTGTTCCTTTCGATAAAATTCGCGGCTAATTGTGCCCAAGATCATCGAAGCCGTTATCGGCAGCTTCTCAGGCCGCACCGCAAAATACACATGGACGATTACCAGCGCAATCAGGCTGATGCCGGCCAAACCATGCAGCACGTACATCAATCCCCACGTCATGTCCCCGAACAAATACGGATTGCGCGGCAGAATACCAGTTCGCACACGGAACATCATGAATATGCCGGTGAGAACCACTGACAAGCCGGTCAGGACGATCACTCCATGGTAGAGCTTATTGTCCAGTGGATATTTGCCCGGGCGGCGCGGTAACGGGGCTGGTTTCCCGAAAAACCGCTGCAATCGTTTCCAGGAATCCTTCAAGTCGGTTTTGTCGGGCCATATCGACCAGAAATCGAGATAAAACGAAGCGTGAATAACGTGGAAGATGATTGACGCCGTCAGCACGACACCTGCGATCCAGTGGTAAGTAACCCAGTCGATCTGCACGCCGACTTTCGGCAAAAAGGCAGTGAACAGCAAGGTGAACATCGCCGCTGCCATAATCCAATGGAAAAGACGCGCAGCGAGCGAATGCCGAGGCACTCGCTGAGGCAGGCGCGAAACGAGCTCAGGTGCTGTAGTCTCAGCAAATTCCTTTTCTTTGGCGAAAAAGCGCACGCAAATGGCGTGAACAACAAGGAAGAGTAATCCCGCCGTCAATGAAATCCAGATCAGACCAAATGCTGCGTGAATGGGAACGTTGCGTCCCCACGGATCGGTGGCCCACTCTATGATGCCCACGCTGCCTCCTGCACACCGTTCGCCACTCCGGTGATCGAACGCTTGACCAGATTTCGCATCAACGGGATTTTGTAAGCATTGAACTGAAGGGGTACGGCGCCTTGCACGGAGAGTTTGCCGGCAATCTCTCCAGTTTCTGCGCTTCGTTGTTTGCCACGCACCGCGTCTTCCACTTTCTTAAGCCGCAATGGCCGGGCAGCGGCAGCGTTCACTGCAATGCGTATCTTGTCGATCGTGTTTCCAGAAGTGAACATTGCCGAAGCCACATTCAACAACGGAAAATCCCAGACATTCCTGTCACGAACCTTTTCGAAATAAAACTCCGCTCCGGCCCATGCTGAAGGTATGCGAATTGCCGTCAGGAGGTCTCCAGCCTGGAGAATCGTCAGGCGAGTGATGTCGCGATCTGGTG
>Ga0209056_10000624_pt1 | contig 39037 bp, 26 predicted proteins | sample GraSoiAngelo_114_FD_185876 | JGI IMG/M metagenome (GOLD analysis project Ga0209056, IMG submission 185876) | Grasslands soil microbial communities from the Angelo Coastal Reserve, California, USA - 14_0903_13_40cm (SPAdes) (version 2) | ecosystem: Environmental > Terrestrial > Soil > Grasslands... | reverse complement strand
GACCAATCCGGCGAACGTCACGGTGGTGGCGGGCGAAACGGCAAACGTGACGTTTACCGTGACCTGCAGCGCGGCGCCCCCGCCGCCCCCGCCGTCCCCGCCGCCCCCGCCTCCACCGCCGCCTCCTCCTCCCGGGCCCAATGACTTCATGACGGGTGGTGGCAAGATCGGCGGCGGCCGCGAGTTCGCGACGTTCGGCCTCCAGGCGAGCCCCGATGGTGGCAATCTCGAATGGGTGCAGCATTGTCCGGATGGCCGCAACGCGTCGTCGACCGTGTGCGTCAGCGGAAAATTCACGTTCCATGGAACGGTGACGGCCGGCACATACGCCCAGGGTACTGCGGGACCGAACTGCCGCACGTGGTCTGGAACGGGAGACTCCAAACAGATCGGCGCACACGGCTTCACCGTAGTGCAGGGGTGCGACGGCGGGGAGCCGGGGCGGGGGGTCGATTATATCGAAATTACGATCGACGACTATCAGAATTCCGGCTATTTGACCGGCGGGAACATTCAATTGCACAGGAGTACGCCGTGAACACGCTACGGAGCCGCACGCAGAAGGGGATGGTGCGCTGGCCTTGGATCGCGTTGCTGATCCTGGGCACGGTCGCGGTGCCGCGCGGCTCGGCGAGGGGACAGAGTGTCGCGGGACGGGGGGTCGCCGCGAGGCTGAACACGCCGGCGACGGGTATCCAGCTGTTCGCGCGGGCGGTACTCCCCGCCGGAGGCGGTATGGTGCAGGCCGAGCTGGACACCGCCGGCGCGGCCAACATGCTGGGTGCCGCCGGGTTGACGTCGATCGTGACCGGACAAGTCGACCAGGCTCTGGTCTCCGTGACGGCCACGGCCGAAGCCGCGGACGTGGATATCCTGGACGGCCTCATCACGGCGAAGTCCGTGCTAGCGCTGGCGACCAGCTACGCGAACGGCACGAGCGCGTGGAGCGAAGCCGACGGGTCCACGCTGTTGAGTCTCGTGATCGCCGGCATTGCCTACCCCGATGGAGCGCCCGCTCCCAACACGCGCGTCGAGCTGCCGGGCGTCGGCTACGCCGTGCTCAATGAGCAGATCGCGCGGGGCGACGGCCTGCAGTCGGCGGGTCTCACCGTCAACATGATTCACGTCTACCTGTTGGATCCGGTGAGCGGCGCAGCGGCCGGCGAGATCGTGGTCGGCGCGGCGACGAGTACGGCGACGCTCTGATGGGTTGGGTTGCCGCGTCCCGAGTTGCACTACCGACCTCACGCTTATCAGCAAAGATGATAGCTTCATTGCGATCGAGACTCAGGGGAGTCATATGGTCGCAGTCCCAAATATCGCGTTGAACATTCTCCTCCTCGTCGCGCAGGCCCCATCCCACGACAGCACGGGCGCAACGGCACGTTCCGCCCCGCTCGATAGCGCCGGAATACAAGAAGCGATTGGCCTCGGGCGCCAAACCAAGAAAGCCTATGGCTACAGCTCGAGCGCGTGGACGTCGAGTGGGTTTATGGCGACGAAGTATGTGAGCAACTACGTCATTTACGCTCAAGGGCCGTTCGGGCGTGTTGCTACGGCGGCCGCCAAGAACGCGCGCAATTACCAGCCGTTCACCGCCGATAGCATTCGCCCGGACATGGCCGCTCCAGTCCTTACTGTGATGGCCTATCCCGATATCCTGGACCCGGCCGAAAACAAAGAGATCTCTGTGAGTCCCGAACGAATCGTCCTGCAAGCCGTGACACCATCCGGAGACACGGTCACCATACAGCCGGTGCGCATGGACACGGTCGCCTCCGATTACGCGAATCTCTTTGGCGCGAAGATTACGCGCAGCGGTTTGATCGCGACATTCGATGTTCGCGAGGCTCCGCCGCCGCCCTTCGACATCATCGTCGTGAACCCGGCGAAAGAGGCGCGGCTGCACGTGAAGCCCAAGGACGTCCAGAAATTGCGGTGATGCTGCAGCTTGCCCAATGCACGACGCCCCGTCAGCCGCGTGATCGGCTGGCGGGGCTTCTTCCTCACACCATGGGCCTGGGTAGAGTTGAACTACCGACCTCACGCTTATCAGGCGTGCGCTCTAACCACCTGAGCTACAGGCCCTTTACAGCGGCTGAGAGCTCTCGGCGTCTAGCCTATTCCCACTCCCTCTTCGGTCCCTTCTTGGGCCGGAAGTCGTCCTCATCCCCCTCGTCGAACTCGTCGTCGAGATCGTCGTAATCGTCTTCGTCCAGATCGTCGTCCTCGAGATCGTCTTCGTCCAGCTCATCATCGAAGTCTTCGTCGAGTTCCTTGTCCTCTTCGAATTCTCCGAACTCCTCGTCGACGTCGTCGCTCCTGCGCTTGAGCGACCAAGCCGTCGACGTCTCGCGGGCCAGCATTGCCCACCTCCGGCTGAGGTTTACGCTGAACGAACTCCGGGACCTTGCCTACTCCTCCAACAACGCCCGCTTCTCGCTGCGGGCCAACTTGCGTCGCTCCGTCGCGCCAAGCAACCGCTTGCGGAGACGCAACGAGGTCGGCGTGACCTCGATCAGCTCGTCGTCTTCGATGTACTCCAGCGCCAGCTCCAAGGTCACCTGGCGCGGCGGCTCCAAGATAATCATCTCGTCCGCCGCGGTAGTGCGCATGTTGGTCAACTTCTTTTCCTTCGTGGCATTGACGTCCATATCACCCGGCCGCACGTGCTCCGCGATGATCATCCCTTCGTACACCGGATCCCCCGGCTGTACGAACATCGTACCGCGCTCCTGAAGATTGAAGAGGGCGTACGCCACCACCACCCCCTCCCGGTCCGCGACCATCACCCCCCGGTTCCGTCCCGACAGCGGGCCGGCCCACAAGTCGTACTCGAAAAAGCGGTGGTGGATGATCCCCGTCCCCCGCGTGTCCGTCAAGAATTCTGAGCGGTACCCGAGCAACCCGCGGGCTGGGATCTTGAAGCGCATCCGCACCATCCCCAGGCCGGGATTCTTCATGTCCAGCATAGTGGCGCGCCGCGGCCCCAGCTTCTCCATCACTACCCCGACGTACCCCTCGGGGCAATCGATCATCAGCTCCTCGTACGGCTCGAGCCGCTCGCCGTTCGGCCCCTCCCGGGGGATGATCCGCGGCCGGCTCACCTGAAACTCGTACCCCTCGCGCCGCATCGTCTCCATCAGGATGCCGAGGTGCAGCTCCCCTCGCCCCGACACGGTGAAGGCGTACGGCGTGTCCGTATCCTCCACCCGCAGCGCGACGTTGCGCTCGAGCTCCCGATACAGCCGCTCCCGCAGCTGCCGGCCGGTCACGAACTTGCCTTCGCGCCCCGCGAGCGGCGAGTTGTTGACCAGCACGTCCACCGAGATCGTCGGCTCCTCGACCGCAATGCCGGCCAGCCGGTCGAGATGATCGGGCGCCGTCACCGTTTTGCCAATTTCGACACTGGCTAGCCCCGCCACGGCGACGATCTCGCCAGCCGCCGCGGTCTCGAGCTCGGCGCGCTCCAAACCTTCAAACGCAAAAAGCTTCACGATCTTGGCCTGCTCGAACGTGCCATCGCCTACAGGACCCGGCTCGCCGATCGGCAGTAACGCGACGGTGTCGCCCACGTGCACCTGGCCCCGCTCGATCCGTCCGATCCCGATCCGCCCCAGGTAGGACGAGTAATCGAGGGTCGAAATCAGCATCTGGAACGGGCCGGCCTCGGTCGCCTTCGGCGGTGGAATCGTTCCCAGAATCGTGTCGAACAGCGGCGTCAACGTCGTTCCCGGCTCGTCGAGCTCCAGCGTCGCCGTGCCCAGGCGACTCGACGTATAAAGGAAAGGACAGTTGAACTGCTCCGGCGTCGCCTCCAGGTCCATCAGGAGCTCCAGCACCTCGTCGTGCACGCGCATCGGCTCCGCATCGGGCCGGTCAATCTTGTTGACCAGCACGATCGGCTTCAGGCCCAGCGCCAACGCCTTCCCCGCGACGAACCGCGTCTGCGGCATCGGCCCCTCGGCCGCGTCCACGAGGAGCAGAAAGCCGTCCACCATCCGGAGAATGCGCTCGACTTCCCCACCGAAATCGGCATGCCCGGGCGTGTCCACGATATTGATTTTCGTGTCGCCCCAGCGAACCGAAGTGTTCTTCGCCAGAATCGTAATTCCGCGCTCACGCTCGAGCGGATTCGAATCCATGACGCGCTCCGCCACCTGTTGATTGGCGCGGAACACACCCGCCTGGCGGAGCATCTGATCCACCAGCGTGGTCTTCCCGTGATCGACGTGGGCGATGATGGCGATGTTACGGATTTTCACAGGCTTACGTCCCATGGGTACCGGTCAATGAGGGGCGCAGTATAAAAGGAGGGCCCGGACCAAACAAGGGCGTGACTCACTCACAGATCGGTTCCTTCTCCACCTGCACGGTCACGTGCTGGATCCCGAGTACCCGCATGCGATCCTGCACCGCCTCCAGTATAGGCTGATTGTCCGCCGGATTCTTGACCACCAGGTGCCCGCTCATCGCGACCACGCCGCTCGTCACCGTCCACAGGTGCAGGTCGTGGACCGACTCCACGCCGGGCACGGACGCGATCCGGTCGTGCACGTCCGCCAGCGCGATGTGCCGCGGTGTCGCCTCGAGGAGGACGTCCGTGCTTTCCTTGACCAGCCGCCAGGCGCTGACGAGGACGAGCGTGCCGATCAGCACCGAAATCAGCGGGTCGGCTATCACCCAGCCGGACGAGATCACGACGACGCCGGCGACGAGAGCGCCGACCGAACCCAACAGATCGCCGAGCACGTGCAGGTACGCGCCCTTCTGATTGAGCGAGTGTTCGTGGCCGCGGTGCAGCACGACGACCGCCGCGAGATTCGCGATGAAGCCGACGGCGGCCACGCCCAGGAGCAAGGGACCATTGACGTGCTGGGGAACGCGCAGCCGATGCCACGCCTCGATGCCGATCCCGATCGCGATCGCGAACAGCACCGCGCCGTTGATCAGGGCGGCGAGAATCTCCAATCGCATGAACCCGAACGAGCGCTCCGGTGTCGCCGGGCGCTGCGCGATCCACGCCGCGACCAACGCCAGGCCGAGCGCCGCGACATCGGCCAGCATATGGGCCGCGTCGGCAAGCAGCGCCAGTGAGCCGGCGAGCCAGCCACCGACGAGCTCGACCAGCATCACGACTGCGGTGATCGCGAGCGCGAGCGTCAGGCGCCGTCGAGTCTCGACGTTGATGGGCGCGCGATAGGTACAGTGGGCTTCAGCGGGGAGCACGGATGTATCCTCGCCGGAAACATAATACTATTAGGCCGTGAACGTCCTCGGTCTGCGGCTGCTTGCGATCGTCGCCCTGGTCGCGGCCAACGCCTTCTTCGTCGCGGCGGAATTCGCGCTCGTGGCGTCCCGGCGCACGCGGATCGAGGCAATGATCCGGCGTGGCGACCGCAAGGCGCGGACGGTCCGCCAGGCCCTGAACAACCTCTACCGGCTGCTTTCCGCAACGCAGCTCGGCATCACGCTCACCTCCATCCTCCTCGGTTACGTCGCCGAAGACACGGTCGCCCATCTGTTTCGCGACTGGTTTAGCGCCCTGCCGCCTGCGCTCGAGGTCCTGACGCGCGGCGGCATCGCCTCCATCGTCGCGGTGGGCGCCATATCGTTCCTGCACGTCGTGTTCGGCGAGCTCGTGCCGAAAACGTGGGCGATCACGCACCCCGAGGGGACGAGCCGGTGGGTCGCCACGCCGCTCATGGTGTTTTCCTGGATCACACGGCCGTTCAACTTCCTGCTGAACGCCAGTGCGCGCCTCGTGCTCCGACTCCTCGGCATCACGAGCTCGAGCCCCGAACTCGACCGCGTGCATTCACCCGAAGAGATTCGCATGCTGGTCGAGCAGAGCCGCAAGACGGGCGGCCTCGGCGCCGGCGACGCGCGGCTGTTGGAAGGCGTCTTCGAATTCAGTGAGAAGAATGCGCGCGAGGTGATGACGCCACGCACGCAGATCGTCGCCTTGCCGGCCGAAGCCTCCCTGGCCGAGGCGGCCGACCGCGTCGCGGCTGCCGGGCGGTCTCGTTATCCCGTGACCGGCGAGTCGCTCGACGACGTCGTCGGCATCGTGCACGCCAAAGAGATCCTGCGCGGCTTGCTGTCCGGCTCGGAAGCCCCGGTGCAGGACATCGCGCGTCCCGCCTTCTTCGTGCCGGGGACGCGCGAAGTGGAGGACGTGCTGGCCGACATGAAGCGCCAGAAGGTGCATCTCGCGATCGTGCTCGATGAATTCGGCGGGACGGCCGGCCTGGTGACGATGGAAGATCTGCTCGAGGAGATCGTGGGGCCGATTTACGACGAGTACGACCAGACGCCCGCGACGGCACCGGGTGCGGCGGCGGGGAGCGCGGGAGGCGGCGTGCCGATCCTGGCGGGCAGTACGGAGATCAGTGACGTCAACCGCGTGCTCAAGCTGCATCTCGATGACGCCGATTACACGACGATTGGCGGGCTGCTGTTCGGCAGGCTCGGCCGGCTGCCGAAGGTGGGCGACCGCGTCAACCTAGAGGGCGCGACGTTCGAGATTCTGGAGATGGACGGCCGGCGCGTCGGTCGCGTCCGCGTGTGGCCGGCCACCACACACGTCCCGGAGCCGTCGAGCTAGTCGCCTCGCCCTCTCGCCTGGCGCGCGGCGGCCAGCTGCACCGCCAGCTCCAGCGACGCCCGCATCGACCCCGCGTCCGCGATGCCCTTCCCCGCGATGTCGAACGCGGTGCCGTGATCGGGCGACGTGCGAATGAACGGCAGGCCCAACGTCACATTCACGCCCGTCCCGAATCCCGAGACCTTCACCGCCGTCATCCCGACGTCGTGGTAAGGCGCGAGCACCGCGTCGAACTCACCACGCAGGGCGCGGACGAACACCGTGTCGGCCGGCAGGGGGCCCGCGGCGTCGAGCGCCTCCGCGGCGGGCCGCAACACGCGCTCGTCCTCGTCGCCGAACAACCCGCCTTCCCCGGCATGCGGATTGAGCGCACACAGCGCTAGCCGCGGCGAGGTGATTCCCCACCACTGCTGCAGCGCGTCACGCGCGATGCGGCCGGCCTGGACCACCCGCTCCGTGGTCACACTCGCGATCGCGTCGCGCAGGGAGAGATGCGTGGTGACGAGGACGACGCGCAGGCGGCCCGTCGTCAGCATCATCGCGACGGGAATGTCGGCGGCGACATGGGCCAGGAACTCGGTGATGCCCGGAAACCGGTACCCCGCGGCATGCAGCGCCGACTTGTTGACCGGACCGGTGACGATGGCGTCGACCTCACCCGAGAGCGCGAGCCGGGCGGCGGCTTCGATGCTCTGCGCCGCGACGCGCCCAGCCTCAACGTCACTCGGCGCTCCGTCTTCCCAACCGCCCACGATGCGGACGTCCGCGTCGATCGGTTGCCGGAGCGCCTTCCGCACGACTTCGGGGCCGATCCCTCGTGGATCGCCCACGGCAACAGCGAGACGCGGCCGAGGGGAGGGGGAGGGAGTGGCCACGGCTAGAGTCTGATGTCCACGTAGATCTGACGGCGCAGTTGGTCGACGAAGTGCCGGATCGCGAGCTGATCGCCGAGCGACTGGCGGATGCGCAGCTTCACGTCTTCGTACGACAACTCGCCGGCGTCGTGGCGGGCGGTGACTTCGAGGACCACGAACTTGGTCCGCGGCGTGTCGGCCCCTTCGACGATGACGCGCTTCAACCCCACCGTGGTGTCGTTCGCAAGGACCTTCTGATATTCCGGCGGGAGGTCGGTGAACGGGGCCTCCTCCGCCAGCTTCGGCTCCTGCGGATCGGCGTAAATCTTCGCCAGCGAATCGAACGACGCGCTCACGCCGCCGCGCGCGAGCGCGTCGTGCAGCGAGTCGGCCTGGCGCTTGGCTATCGCGATCTGTGCGGCGCTGATCTCGGGCATGATCAGGATGTGTCGGGCCAGGATTTCGGCCGGTTGCGTGCGCTCGACGTTGATGATGTGGAATCCGTACGCCGTCTCGACCGGGCCCGCGATCTCGCCCGGCCTGATGCGGAACGCCACGTCCTCGAACTCCTTCACCATTACGCCGCGCCGGAACCAGCCGAGCTCGCCCCCCTGCGCGGCCGACGCACTGTCGCCCGAGAACTGCTTCGCCGCGACGGCGAAGTCGCCGCCGTGCCGCAGCTGCACCACGAGCGATTCGGCACGCTGGAGGGCGCGCATCCGGGCGGCCGAATCCGGCGTCGGTTTGATGACGATCTGCCGGAACGACACCGTGGCGGGCCGCTTCGGCTGCTGCTCCTTGTTCTGCTCCCAGAACTCGCGCATTTGCGCGTCGGTCGGGGGAATCGGGCGCAACTTACCCTTCTGTCGCTGCGCCTCGATCAGACGTTGGGCATACAGTTGCCGGCGCTGGCCGTCGGCCAGCCAGCGACGCCACTCCTCCACCGAGCCAAACCGCGCCTGGCGAATCTGATCGCGAAAATCGTTCTCGTTGCTGAACTGCTTGCGGACGTTTTGATACGTCTGCTCCACCTGATCGAGGACTTCCTGGTCCGTCACCTTGATCGACGTATCGCGTTCCGCCTGCTGCACCAGGATTTCGAGCTCGATCAGGCGGTCGAGGATCTGTCGCCGCAGCGTGGCCAGCGCCGCCGAATCCGTCGGCAGCGCCTGCCCCTGGGCTTGCTGCTGGACCATTTCCTCTTCGATTTGCGACGCGAGAATCGGCCGCGTTCCGACGACCGCGACGATGCGGTCGAGCGATTGTTCGGTTCGCGCCGGCTGCTGCGCCGCGGCCGACGTGACGGCGCACGCCGCCAGGAGTCCGGGGAGCAGCTTCATCGCGGCTTCCGCCTCGTCGTGTCGATCGGCGCCGGCCCCGGTGCCGGGGTCATGCGTGGCGCTCCGGATGTCTGGGCGGAATCGGCACGAATCTCCTGCCCGCGCTCCACGGCCCGGCGCACCCCCGCTTCGTCCACGTCCCAATGCGCTTGCGCGAGCAGGGTGTCGGCCAGAAACACCGGCAGCGGAAAGAAGCGGGCGCGCGCATGAAACACGCGATCGAAGTAATCGTTCACCCGGCCCATCGCGAAATGGACACGATCCGACGACGATTGGCCGGCCGAGTCGTGCAGCACGGCAGACGTCAGGTTCAGCAACGAGCCGATCATCGCCAGCGTGGAATCGTGCTCGGCGCGCACACGCTGCCAGTCTTCCGCCGTCAGCGCGACCTTGGCGGAGTCGGCCTGATCGAGCATCAGCTGTTGCTGCGCCAGCGACTTGAGGAACTGATTGATCTGATCGTTGTTCGCCTGCGGCAGCGCCTGCAGGATTTGTGGGTCGAGCGCACCGAGCCAGCGCACGAAGTCCTGGACTCTCAGCGATCCGCCGCGGTACTTCACGAGCACGCGATTGCTGGAGCGTGCCGCGTCGATATCCTGCACGGCTGCTTTCGCATATTCGGCCGCGCGGCCCACCGGTTGGATCTTGCGCTTGCTGTTGAGACTATCCACGTAGAGCGAATCACTGTGCGTAGCCATCCGATCCTGCAGGTGGACGCGGAATGAATCGCGGACCTCGGCGAGCGGCGGACGGCGGATGATGTGATAGCCGAACTGGGTTTTCACGACCTCGCTGACGGCGCCCGGCGCGAGCTGCCAGGCCGCGTCGTCAAACTCGGGCACAAACTGGCCGCGCGTTGAAAGTCCCAGCGATCCGCCTTCGACTTTGGAGCCGGGGTCTTCGGAATAGCGCGCCGCGAGCTGTGCGAAGCGGGCGCCGGCGGTCCGCGCCTGTGGGAGTAGCTGCTCGGCCTGACGCCGCTTCTGCGCATCGCTCGTCGCGGCGGCCGCCGACCCCCCTGGTCCACCCTGTGCCGGGCGCACCTGAAACAGAATGTGCTGGAACGCGCGGTACTGGCCCGCCTGATACGCCGAATCCACCTGCTGCGGCGTGAGCGTGTGCCCGGCGGCAAGTCGGTCGTGAAAGCGTTGCCACTTGAGCCGGGAGACGACGGGCCACATCGCCGTCGCCGCCGTCGCCGAGTCCCGCAGGTCCTTGCCGGACGCCAGGGCTTCCGCGAACAGCGTGTACTCGACCCAGTAGCGCGACACGCGACTCAGGGTCACAGGATCGAGCGGCACCTGCTTGCTCGGGCCCGCCCAGCCGGCGAGCTGCTCCACCGTCAGGGTCTGGTCGTTGGCGCGGGCGACGAGGTTCGCGCGTGGCGAGAACGCGTCGCGCAGGGCGTCGCACCCAGCTAGCGTCAGGGAGGTCAGCGCCAACAACACCAGACTCACACGTCGCATCCGTTTCCTCTTTCTCTGTTAACGGTGATGATCCCGCAGAACGGCCGTGAGCGCCCGGACCAGACCGGGGCCGATCGACTCTCCGCCGAGCCGGCGGAGCCTGAGGGAGAGCGGCACCGCGCGCCGCACATCCGCTTCGAACTGCACCGCCTCGAGCGCCACCTGCAGACCCGCCAATCGTGGCGCCGCGTCGCGCCGGAAGGTGAGCCGCGCCTCGTCGCCCTTGATCAGGACCGTCTCCAGCCCCGCCTGGGCCCCCAGCGCCCGCAGCTCCGCGACGAGGAGCAGCCGCTCGGCCTCCGCCGCCAAGGGCCCGAACCGATCACGCAGCTCGTCGCGAACGGCTTGAATCTCACCTGGTTGCTCAGCCCGCGCCAGCCGCCGGTAGAGATCGAGCTTCGCGTCATCGTCGGCGACGTACTCATCGGGCAAATGCGCCGGCGCGTCCATCGTCACATCGGGCGGCGCGAACGCTTCCCGCGTCCCCCGTCCCCCATCCCCGGCCTTCAGCCCGCGCACCGTTTCTTCCAGCCACCGCAAATACATGTCGAAGCCCACCGCCTGCACGTGCCCCGACTGTTCGCCGCCGAGCAGGTTCCCGGCTCCACGCAGCTCCAGGTCCCGCAGCGCAATGCGATAACCCGATCCCAAATCAGTATGATGCTCGAGCACCTGCAAACGTTCCTCCGCCTGCGCGTCCACCAGATCGGGCACGAGCAGATAGCAGAACGCCCGCCGGTGGCTCCGCCCTACGCGTCCCCGCAGCTGATAGAGCTGCGCCAACCCGAGACGATCGGCGCGGTCCACGATCATCGTGTTGGCGTTGGGCACGTCCAGGCCCGATTCCACAATCATCGTGGACACGAGGACATCCACCTCGCCCCGCACGAATTGTCCCATCACCGCTTCCAGATCTCTTTCGCGCATTTGCCCGTGCGCCACGGCGACTCGCGCCCGCGGCGCCAGCGCCTGCGCGCGCGCGGCCACCGTGTCGATCGTCTCGATGCGGTTGTGCACGAAGTAGACCTGCCCGCCGCGATCGAGCTCGCGCGCCATCGCTTCCTCGAGCAGGGCGTCGTCCCACGGCTCGACGAAGGTGAGCACGGGCGAACGGTCCTTAGGTGCCGTCTCGAGCAGGGCGAGGTCACGCAGGCCGGCCAGCGAGAGATGCAGCGTCCGCGGAATCGGCGTCGCGGTGAGCGTGAGAACATCGACGCTCAACTTCAACGCCTTGAGTCGCTCCTTGTGCCGGACCCCGAAACGATGTTCCTCATCCACGATCAGCAGGCCCAGGTCCTTGAACGTGACGTCCCGCGACAGCAGCCGGTGCGTCCCGATCACGATGTCCACCTCTCCCGCCGCGATGCGCTGGACCAGCGGAGCCGTCTCCTTCGCGCTGCGGAAGCGCGACAGCACCTCGATCCGCACCGGATAATCGGCCAGCCGCTCGCGAAACGTGCGCCCGTGCTGCTCCGCGAGAATCGTGGTAGGGACGAGGACCGCGACCTGTTTCCCCACTTGCACCGCCTTGAATGCGGCCCGCACGGCGACCTCGGTCTTGCCGTATCCGACGTCGCCCACGAGCAGACGGTCCATCGGACGCGCGCGTTCCATGTCCCGCTTGACCTCGTCGGATGCGCGCCGCTGATCCGGGGTATCTTCATACAGAAACGCCGATTCGAGCTCGCGCTGCCACGGCGTATCGGTGGGGAAGGAATATCCGCTGGCGAGCTGCCGCCGGGCGTACAGGTCCAGCAGCTCCGCCGCCATTACGCGAATCGCCGCGCGCGTCTTGTCGCGCTGCCGCTGCCACGTCGTGGCGCCGAGACGGTGCAGTCGCGGGGGGGGTACGTCCCCGTCCGCGCCGCCGACAGTGCGATACGGCTCGAGTTGATCGATCCGGTACAGCGGCACGTTGAGCCGGTCACCACCCTCGTACTCCACCACCGCGACTTCGAGGGTCGCGCCGTCGGCGCCCACCGCAATGGTTTGCAGCCCGCGGTAAATGCCGATCCCGTGCTCGAGATGTACCACGTACCCGCCCGGCGTGAGTGGGCGCGACGCCGCGGTCGTGACCGCACTGCGATACCGGCGAGGTCGCCGCAGCCGCCGAGCACGGCGGAAGATCTCGTGATCGGTGAGCACGCGCAGCGTCGGCATGATGAATCCGCCGTCCAGCGCCCCCACGGCAAGCGTCGCCCGGTCGGTGCCGAGCAGCTCCTCCAATCGTTCGAGCTGTCCCTCGTTGTCGCAGAGAATCACGGTGGGCAGTGGTTCGGCGACGATCTGCCGCAGACGCTTCAGGTCGCGATCGACATGCTCCGGCGGCGCGAGTGGAAAGCGTTGCTCCGTTTCTGCGTCCGACACCGCGACACGGGCCAGGGCGGCCAGACGCGCCCGCCATGCCGCGGGCTCGATGAGCAGCTCTTCCCGCGGCGGGGGTTCTTCGCCCATCCGCCGGGCGACCTCGAGATGGTGTGCGGCATCGGCCCACGCACGCTCGACTTCTCGCTCAACGGCGGATTCCTGATCCGTGACGATTACGGTGTCGGTCGGGAGAAGGTCGAGCAGGGTGCTGCGCCGCGCCTCCCCCCCCGTGGCGGCGACCGGCCTGAGCTGCTCCGATTTCACGGGGAGAACCGTCACGCGCTGCATCGCATCGCCGGAGCGTTGACTGTCGAGATCGAAGCTGCGCACCGAGGCAACCTCATCACCCCACCACTCGATGCGGGCGGGGGCCGCCATGCCGAATCCGTACACGTCGAGGATTCCGCCGCGCACACTGTACTGAGCAACCTCGGTGACCGTCGGAACGCGTTCGTAGCCCATCTCCGCGAGCCGCTGCGTTGTCTGGGTCAGACTGCCTTGCGCCTTGCTGACCTCGATGACAAGTCGCGTTTGTTCCAGCGCCGCGGGCACCGCCGTGCGCTCCGCGCTGGCACGTGCCGTCGTGATCAAGACATGCACCGTTCCGCGCAGCAGCGCTTCGAGCGTTTCGATGCGCTCGCCCGCAAGCTCGTAGTGCGGCTCCTCCGCGCCCAACGACTCCCGCTGCGGGTAGAGCGCGGTCATCTCAGCCCCAAGCAGCGTCTGCAGATCCGCGAGCCACCGCTCCCCGTCTGCCGGGGTGGGCGCAACGACCGTGAAGACGCGGTGCGGGAGCGCTCGAGCCAGCGCCGCGACCAATACCGCAGCGCTCGAGCCGGGGAGGCCGCCGACTCCAATGCGCCGTCCGGGAGACGGCAGGCGCTCGATGAGCGAGCGCGTGGCTGGAAGTTCCTGGAGCTTCTCGAGTAGAAAGTCGAGCGGCATCAGCGGGTGCGCGTAGCGACTCCCAGCTCGGCGGCGGCCAGGAACAACGCCAGCACGAGGAGCATCCCGCTCGCGTCGGCGCGTCGCGTCCCCGAGAAACGCTCGGCAGCGAACCGGTCGGGGCTGAGCACCTCGACGCGATCCTTGCCGCCCAATGCGGACGTCGCCAGCGTCGTCGTGGCGGGCGTAAGGTCGGATTCGCGCGGATCGGGGCCGAACACCGTCGCTCCAATCGTATCGGCTCCGCGCGTATGAAACTCGACATGCGGCGCTCCCTCCGCTGCCGCGACTTCCGCCTCACCCAACACGATGCGGTTGACCAGCGCGTCGACGAAGGGGACGAAGCCCGGCGCCGCCGGCAGCGCGGTCCATGCCGTATCGAGTCGGCTGCCGAGTAATACGACATTGCCCGATCGCACGAGCCACGGATCTCCGTTGACCGTCGCCAAAACGTCTCCTTCCCCTTCCCCCGCAAGCCGATATCGCCGTGCTACAGAGATGCCGTTGAGAAAAGCGAGGTTCGAGGCTGCAATGGTTCCAGGAGTGCCGAGCAGGGTCCAGCGCCACGGAACGCCTCGTGACGCCAGTCCACGATTGGCCTGTCCGACCAGGGCAGGATCCGCCGGGGGCTGCACGACGGCACGAGCACCGATTGGCCCTTCACCATCACCGATCACGACGTCTCGGCCATCGACGATGCGCCGCCCTTCCCGAAGGACCGCGAGCGCGGCCGCGACGAAGGATCCCGCGCTCGTCGTCGCCGCGACCCGCGCCGGCGGCGCTACACGCCACGCGAACGGACGGCGATCATCGGCGCGCAGCTCGTCCGGCTCCAACGCGGCTTCTCCCACCCACCATCCTGGCGCGAGCGATTGCCCCGGGAGCGAGACCGCGACGGCAGACCGCGCAGTCCCAGGTCGATCGCTGCCGGGTGTCGCCAGGCCCCGGGCTGTGATTTCGCCGCGGTCGCGACGCTCCTCGCCGAGTCGAATGGTGACGGGGACTGGCTGCGGTGTTCCGCCATTCCCAACCGTCGACCCGCTCAGCTCGATCACCGCCGCGCCTTCCGACACCGTCACGACCGCGATCCCCCGATTGGGCACCGCGCGCCCCGGGGCAAGCGCCAGGACACGCACGCCACTCGGCACGTCGGCGTGACCCGACGCCAACGCCGTGCTCTGCAGGTCGCTGAACACGTGCACTTCCCGGCCCGTCAGCGGTTGCGCATTCACCATGCGTGCGGCGCGCTCCACGGCTTGGACAAGATCCAGCCGTTGCCAGCCGGCGTGCGTGCTGTCGATTGTGGCGAGCAGCGCCTCGCGATTGCCACCGCGCAGCACGCCGTCGCACAACATCAACCAGACGCGATCGGCGGAGGTCGTGCGCCCCAGTGACGAGCGGGCTGCGACGCGCAGACGGTCGAGCACGAGGCCGCCGTCGACAACGGCTCCCGCGGATGGAGAATTATCGAGAATGATGACCGCGGCCGTGGGCTGGTGTGCCCCGCCCCCGCGCAGCGGCACCAGCGGTCGCGCGGCCGCGAACACGATCGCAACGATCAACGCCGTACGAAGAATCAGGAGCAGCAGATGCCGGAGCCTCAGCCGTCGTGCGCTCTCCCGCTCGGCAGCGCTGAGATACCGCACCGGCGGAAAATCGACCTCTGGAGGAATGCGTCGCTGCAAGAGATGGAGCAGTGCCGGGATGGCGGCGGCCGCGAGTCCCAACAGCGCCAGCGGATGAATGAAGCTCACATCAATAAGCGGAGCGCGAGGCCGAACGGCATGTCAGTCTGCACGTGATGGTATCCGATGCCGTGCCGGCGGCAGGCCTTGCGCCACGCCACGATCTCGCGACGCACGGTGTCGGCGTAAGCGCGCGCCAGCTCTCGGGGCCGCACGACAACGCTCAACGCCGATTCGGGATCGCGGAACCGCACTTCGGGCGGGCCACTGAGCTCGACCTCAGCGGGATCCATGAGGTGAAAGACCACTACCTGGTGGCCCCGATGCCGCAGATAGCGCAGTGCCGCGAGCGCGAGCTCGCGATCGAATAGCAAGTCCGAGAGCAACACCACCAGACCGCGACGTGTAAGCAGTGCTGTCAAGCGCTGCAGCGCCGTGTGTGCCGCAGTCCCCCGGCCGTCGGGCGTGTCGAGCAGGCCCCGGACGATGCGCGTCCACTGACCCGCTTTCACGCGAGCGGGGATCACTTGACGGACCTGCTCGTCGAACGTCACCAGGCCGGTGGCATCGCGCTGCCGCAGCAGAATCAGCCCGAGCGCCGCGGCCAGGCGATCAGCATACGCACGTTTGGTGAGACGATCGGGGGTGCCCTGCCACGCCATCGACCGGCTCGCATCGACGAGAAGCATGGCGCGGAGGTTTGTTTCTTCCTCAAACTGCTTGACGAACAGCCGATCCGAGCGGCCGAGGATCCGCCAATCCAGATAGCGCAGTTCATCACCTGCCTGGTAGGCGCGATGTTCGGTAAACTCCACCGAGAACCCGCGAAACGGCGACCGATGAACGCCCGCGAGGAACCCCTCAACAACTCCCTCGGCCACGATCTCGATGCCGCCCAGACGGGCGACTTCGGCCGGATCGAGCAGATCTAGGCGCTGGGCCAAGATATGTCCTTGCCATGGGACAGCCGGAGCGGGGTGCGACGCTGCCAAGTCATTATTTCAATATAATTTAGCTGTATTATGCCGCTGGCACAGTCTCTGCCTTAGCCGGGGCGGGAGGCACCATGTTCACGAACATCGCGCTGCTCAGCTTGGCATTCGTGTCCACATCCACGGTCCGGGACCCCAGCCTGTACCGGCCCCGCATCGAGCTGTGGACGAACCGCGGCGACGCCGCGGTTTATACGCGCGGGGAACGCGTCCGGCTGTACTTCAAGATCGATCAAGACGCCTATGTCACGATTTTCCGTGTCGATACGGATGGTCGTGTGCGCGTGTTGTTCCCCCGCGATCCCTGGGAAGACAACTTCGCGCGCGGCGGCCGGGAGCTCGAGGTCGATGGGCGCGCTTTGGGCAGCGATGCCTTCACAATCGACGACTACCCCGGTGTCGGCTACCTCTTCGCCGTGGCGTCGGCTGATCCGTTCGCCTACGACCAAATCGAGAGCGGTGACCACTGGGACTATCGCGTGATTGCCGATGGCCGAGTGAAGGGCGACCCATACGTCGCGATGACCGATCTCGCGCAGCGCATCGTGCCCGACGGTTACGCTGACTGGGACTACGACGTCATCTCGTACAACGTCGGGCAGCACTACGACTATCCGCGCTTTCTGTGCTACGACTGCCACACCTATGTGAGTTACTCGTACTGGGATCCGTACTACTACTCCTGCGTGCGTTTCCGCATGTTCGTGTATGACGACCCCTGGTACTATCCGTACCGGTATTATGGCGGCAGCCGCGTCGTGTTCACGCGGCCCTATCGTCCGCAGCCCCGCTTCATCTTCAAGGATTGGGGAACCGATCGGCCCAGCCGCGACGGCTTCGTTTCTCGCGAGCGCGAACGCCCGGTCAATGACAACGGACGGCGCGGTGTGACGAGCCGGGACCTGGGCGGGCTGGGTATCGTGCCGCCGCCCAACGTGCGCGACCGTCGCGACCGGCCGGGCGATGACCGCGGCAACGGCAACGATCGTGGCAACAATGGCAACGGTCGTGGCAACAACGGGAACGACGATCGCGGCCAGGGCCGTCGCGACCGGCCTGACCGTCCGGGCGATGACCGTGGCAACAACGGCAACGACCACGGCAACAAAGGGAACGACGATCGTGGGCAGGGACGGCGCGATCGGCCGGACGATAAACGGCCGTCGGATCGACCGATGGTCCTGCCGCCGACCGACCAGCCCCGGGTGGAGCCACGGCGCGACGAGCCACGAATCGAGCCCCGGCACGACGAGCCCAGGAATATCGAGCCGCGCGTGGAGCCACGCCGCGACGAGCCACGCCGGGTCGAGCCGCGCAATGAGCCGCGCAATGAACCCAGGAGCGAGCCGCGACGCGCAGAGCCACGTAACGAACCGCGCAGCCAGCCTCCGCCGCCGCCACGAGCGGAGCCGCGCCGCGACCCGCCGCGTGAGTCGCCAAAGCCGAAGAATGAGCCCGAGGTGCGGCGTCGGAAGCCGTGAGCGTTCAGACTGAAACCTGACGCGCCCGATCGTAGTCCCACACGGTCGGGCGCGTTAGTTTTCTGTCCCTTTTCTTTCCGTCGAGGCTCCTTGCTCGCTCTGTTGCTTCTCTTGCAAGCGCAGGCTCCCGTGCAGCGGGCCGCGCTGACGATTTCTCCCGAAGACATCCGGCGGCGTATCGGGATCATCGCCGACGATTCGATGCGCGGCCGTGATACGCCGAGTCCTGAGCTCGATAAAGTGGCACAGTACATCGGCCGCGAGTACCGGCGCCTCGGGTTGAAGCCGGGCGGCGATCGCGGCACGTTCATTCAACGCTACTCGATCGATCGCGTGAAGATCATCGCCGAAAGCTCCGCGGCCTTCGTACATGGGGGCCCGGGGGCGACACTCAAATACGGCAACGACTTCATTTTTGCCGACAACTTGTTCGCGAGCGGGGACTACGCAGGTGACCTCGTACTCGTATCCGGACCGCTGACCGGCGCCACCGCCGACACGACCGCGCTGGCGGGGAAAATGATTGTGCTCGCGTCTCCACGCCTGCGTAGCTCCGATCGCGAGCGGGTGTTCAACTGGAAGCCTGCCGGCATCGTGTTGCTGAGCGGCGCCAGCGACTCGATGTGGGCGCAAATCGTGAGTCGCAACAATCGGCCTCAGATGCGTAACCCCGGCCGTCAGGTCGGAGGACCGGTTGCGTTGGGGCTCCGGATGGCATCACTCCAGCCGACCGCCGCGGCACTCGGCATCGATCTCGCAGCTGCGCAGTCCGCCTCGACCTTCGCGGTCCAGCCACTGACCGGGACCCAGCTGCACGTGCGTGCGCGAATTCAATCGCTGGAACACAGCTCCGCACCGAACGTGGTGGCTATTCTCGAAGGCAGCGATCCAACGCTCAAGAATGAGTACGTCGTCTTCAGCGCCCACATGGACCACGTTGGCGTCGCGGGACCGCGCGGCAGCGGGGGCTGCCGGGCGCAGGGCGCGGACTCGATCTGCAATGGCGCCGACGATGACGGCTCAGGCACCGTAGCAGTGGTGGAGCTTGCGGAGGCATTCGCCGGTCTCCAGCCTCGGCCCAAACGCTCGATCATTTTCCTGAATGTCAGCGGCGAGGAGAAAGGGCTGTGGGGAAGCGAGTATTTCTCGAATCACCCCGCGGTGCCGATCACGAACATCGTCGCCGATCTCAACATCGATATGATCGGCCGCAACTGGAGAGACACGATCGTCGCCATCGGCAAGGAGCACTCGGACCTCGGCGCGACGCTGAACCGCGTCGGTGCCGCGCACCCCGAGCTCAACATGCGGCCGATCGACGATATCTGGCCGGACGAGAACTTCTACTTCCGGTCCGATCACTACAACTTCGCCAGGAAGGGCGTGCCGATTCTGTTCTTCTTCAGCGGCACGCACCCCGATTACCACCAGGTGGGCGATTCGCCCGACAAGATCGACGCGGAGAAGGAGTCCCGCGTGGCGCGGCTCATCTTCTACCTCGGGGTCGACATCGCTAACAGCGCAGAGCGCCCAAAGTGGAACCCCGACAGCTACAAACGGATCGTCACCGGTAACTAACGCTCCCCGGCGCACGACGCCTATCTTTGCCTCGTGCGGGTGTTGATCGTAGAAGACGACCCAGAGCTCGCCGGCTTGCTCCGTGACGGTTTGCGCGAGCATCGCATCGACCCTACGCTGGCACGAGGCTTTGCCGAGGGACGCGAGCAGGCGCTGGTGGGCGATTACGACGTTCTCATCCTCGACGTTCGGCTGCCCGGCGGCAGCGGCTACGATCTCTGCGCCGATCTGCGACGCCAGAACGTCGGCGTCCCCGTGTTAATGCTGACCGCGCTCGATGCCGTGGACGATCGCGTCCGGGGTCTAACGATGGGGGCAGACGACTATCTCACGAAGCCCTTTGCGTTTCGGGAGCTCGTCGCGCGCCTGCAGGCGCTCGCGCGGCGGCGCGCGCTCGCGCCGGCGGCCGCAACGGTGCGGGTCGCAGACCTCGAAGTGGACATGGCGGCGCGCGTGGTCCACCGCGCTGGTCGCCTCATCACTCTGACGGCGAAGGAATTCGCGCTGCTCGAGCTGTTCGCGCGCCATCAGGGGCAGGTCGTCGATCGCGCCACCATCACCGCGCACGTCTGGGACGCCAATCACGATCCGTTCGCAAACCTGCTCGACGTGCTGGTCCGCCGCTTGCGGGCGAAGATCGACGATGGCTTCGAGCCGAAGGTGATCACGACGGTCCGCGGCGCAGGCTACCGGCTTGGCGCGTGAGTTCATGACGCCATCACTCGACCGACTGCGGCTCCGGCTCACGCTGTGGCACGTCGGGGTCCTCACGGTGATGCTTGGGCTGCTCGGCGCGGGGATCTTCGTCGCCATCCGTCACCAGATGGCGCGGCACCTCGATGCGTCGCTCAAGGCGGCCACGGCGGCCGTGATGCAGGCCTCCCTGATCCGTGAAATGGAGCGCACCCATGCACCCGGCGTCGCCGACGCTGTGGCGGAACTGCACATCCCCGATCGCGCGCTGTACCTGTTCGATGTCGACGGGCGTCCCCTCGTTCCTCCCCAGGCGGACGGCTGGATCGAAGCCGCCGCGCGACAGGCAGCGCGTTCGGGGGTGGCCGACATGAACCGCGACGCGACCGGGGAGAGCGAGTTCCGCGTGCACGCCGAGCGCTTCACCGGGGGCACGGGGACGGTGTACGTGGCCGCCGCCGTCGCGGACCGGCTGGAGCTGGAGGAGGAGTACACCACGCTGATCGCGACATTCGCCGCCGCCGCCCTCGCCGCGCTACTGCTCGTGGCCGGTGCGGGGTACCTGCTTGTGCGGCAGGCGACCGCGCCGGTCGAGCGGTCGATGGATCAGATGCGCCGCTTCATGGCCGACGCCGCGCACGAGCTCCGCACGCCGGTCACCGTCCTCCGAGCGCGGGCGGAAGTGATGCTTGCACAGGAGCGCAACCCCTCCCGCGATGCTGCCGCGCTCCGCGCCATCGAGCAGGAAACGACCCGCTTAGGCGAGATCATCGGCGACCTGCTCACGCTGGCGCGGGCCGACGCGGGCGAGCGACCGGTCACGCGCGAGGCGCTCTACCTCGACGATGTCGCGTCCGACGCTGTGGCCGCTGTCCGCGCCCTCGCGGAGCGCCAGGGCGTGGCCCTCGAGGTGGGACAATTCGAGGAGGCCGGCATCGCCGGCGATCCAGCCCTGGTGCGGCGCCTGCTCGTGATCGTGCTCGACAACGCGATCAAGTACACGCCCGCGGGCGGCCGCGTCCGGCTGGATGTGGCCACCGCCGACGGCGCCCCCTCCGCTGTCGTCACGGACACCGGCATCGGGATTCCAGCAGATCAGCTGCCCCATGTGTTCGACCGGTTTTACCGGGGCGATCCCGCCCGGCGCGCGGCGGACGGCACGGGGCTGGGCCTCGCCATCGCCCGCTGGATCGCCGACCTGCACGGCGCCGCGATCGCCATCGGCCCGAGCGCCGACGGCAGCGGCACTCGCGTCGCCATCACTTTCCCCGCCGCCATGTAAGGTGGGTGTAAGGTTCGCGCCGATAGCTTGCGCGAACCATGATGTTCCAATGCACACGCCCGGCTGCGCTGGCGCTGCTGTGCGTCGCGGGGGCGCGCGGGCTGCACGCGCAGCAACGCGTGACGCGCGCCGACGCGGTTGCCACTGCGCTCGCGCGTGGCGCGCGCGTCGCGCTGGGCCGGGCCGATACCATCGCCGCACTCGGCGCGGTGCGGACGGCGCGCGCCTTGCCCAATCCGACAGTGTCGGGCAGTTACACGAAGGACCCACCCCATTACCACGCGCTCGGCGACTTGCCGCTGGATGTGCCATGGCTGCGGGCGCCGCGCATCGGCGCGGCCGAAGCGGCCCGCGACGCCGCACGCGATCAATTCGCCTTCGACCGCGCCGCGATCGAGTTCGACGTCGACACGAGCTACACCAGGAGCCTGGCCGCCGCGCGGCACGCGCAGCTGTCTCGCCGCACCGCGGACGACGCGGACAGCCTTCTGAAGATTGCCCGGCTGCGCCGGGACGTCGGCGACGTCAGCGAGCTCGATGTACGGCTCGCCGCGGTCAATGCGGGGCAGCTCGAAAACGCCGCCGTCGACGATTCGCTCGCGGCGCTCGGCAGTCTGCTGTCGCTGCAGCTGCAGATGGGACTCGGCGCCGACACTCCAAGCATCACGCTCGTCGATTCTCTGGCCGCCCCGGACGACAGCGCCGGCACAAATGTCCGATCCGGCGAGTACCTGCCCGTCACCGCTGCAGCGGCGAGACTCCGCGCGGCGGAGCGCAACGTCACGTTCACGCGCGCCAGCCGGTTTGCGCCGAGCCTCGAGTTCGGTGTCGACAAGGGCGATCCGGGGAGCGCGAATCCGAATCAGCTCCTGCCCGTGATCGGCTTCTCGCTTCCCTTCCCGCTCTTCAATCGCAGCGGCGGAGCGGTGACGCAGGCCATCGCGGAGCGCGATCGCGCTCGCGCAGAGCTCGACCGGACGCGGCGCGAGACCGACGCCGCGGTGGCGCGGGCCCGCAGGGAGCTGATCGCGGCGCAGGCGCGGGTCCGCCGCTCAGCCGCGCTCGTGGCAAGTGCAGACCGGATTGCAGGCATGTCGCTGCAGGCCTACGGAGAAGGCGCCGTCGCGCTCGCGAATGTGTTGGAAGCGCAGCGGAACGCTCGCGAAATCCTGGCGCGGTACATCGACGACCTGGCTGCGGCGGACGCCGCGGCGCGCACGCTGCGGTGGCTCACCGCGGTGAGGGACCAGCCATGATCCGTCGCGGATCAGCACTGCTCGCGCTCGCCGTGATCGGCGCCTGCCACGGCGGCGAAAAACCAGCCGATGCGGGCGGGCTCACCGTGACCGGCGTCCGCACTGCCGTCGCCCTGCTCGAGCCGTTCCCGCAGACCGTGAACGCTATCGGCACGGTCAGCGCGCGCCCCGGTCGCTACGCGGCACTCGCCGCGCCGGGACCGACGCGCGTGGCCCGGATTTTCGTCGTGGCGGGACAGCGCGTCTCGAAAGGCGATTCGCTGATCGCGTTCGAGCGTGCCCCGTTCGACGCGGCGGCGCTGAGTGCGGGCGCAACGCTCTCGAGCGCCGAGCGGAGCTACGCGCGGGCGGCGCGACTGGCACAGGCCGGAATCCTGCCGCAGAAGGACGCGGACCAGGCGGCAGCCGATCTCGCGGCCGCGCAGTCGGCCGCGGTCACTGCCCGGCGCGCGCAGGAGCTCGCGACGCTGCGCGCACCAATCGCCGGCGTCGTGACGCGCATGACGGGCGTCCTGGGCGCCTCGGTCGATGCCAGTCAAACACTGGTGGAGGTCGCTGATCCCAACGCGCTCGATGTCTTGTTCAACGTCTCGCCTGCGGAAGCGGGGCGAATCCAGAGTGGCGACACCATCACGCTGACGGGCGGCGAAGGCGCCGGCGGGGAGTCACTCGGCACGGCATTAGTGACGAGTGTCGGCGTCGCCGTCGATTCGGTGTCGCGCGCGGTGGCCGTGCGCGCGCGGCTCAGTGCGGGCCGGATCACAACGCGGCCAGTCCGGATCGGCGAATCGGTTTTTGGGCGGATCATCACCGTGGTTCACGGCGATGCCGTCACGGTGCCCGTCGAAGCGCTCGTCCCGGACGGCGAAGGATTCCGTGTCTACGTGGTGGACAGCACGGGGATGGCGCACACGCGGCCGGTCGTGGTGGGCGGGCGCTCCGAAAGCCGCGCCGAGATCGTGCGTGGCCTCGCGGCCGGCGAGCGCGTCGTGACGACCGGCGCGTACGGCGTTACGGACAGCGTGAAGATCGGCACTGAACACCCGTGACGCTGTTCGATGTGTTGAGCCGCCAGCGGCGGTTCGTCTATCTCATCGTCGGCATCCTGAGCGTCGCCGGCGTGTGGTCGGCGCTGCGTCTCCCGTCCGCGATCTATCCAGAGCTGCGCTTCTCCCGAATTACGATCGTGGCGGAAGGCTCGACGCTCGGCGCCCGGCAGATCGTGTTCAGCGTGACACGGCCGTTGGAAGAAGCGGTGAGCATCGTCCCCGGCGTCACGCGCGTGCGTTCCCACACGATTCGCGGCGCGACCGAGATCTCCATCACGTTCGCATCCGGCACCGACATGGATCGCGCGCTCCAGCTCGTGCGGGCGCGCGTCAACCAGATGCAAGCCGCGCTGCCGGCCGACCTCGAGCTCGAGATCGAGCAGCTCACGCCGTCATTGTTCCCGGTGCTGTCGTACAACGTGGAAGGCGGCGAGCCGGCGACGCTGTACGACCTCGCGCGCTACGACATCAAACCGCTCATTTCGCGGGTGCCGGGGGTCGGACGGGTCGACGTGCAGGGATCGGAAGTGCGAGAGCTCGAGGTCATCGCCGATCCCGCGCGACTCGCCGCCCGCGGCCTCAGCTACAGCGATCTCGCAGACGGCATCCGCCGAGCGATTACCGTGCAGGCCGTGGGGCGGGTCGCGCAGGATTATCGCCAATACCTGATCGTGACCGATCAGGAAGCCCACGCGGCCGAGGATATCGGCAACGTGGTCGTCCGCGGCGGTTTGCATGTGCGGGATCTCGCGACCGTCCAGGTCGGCACGGAAGACCACGTGCGCATCATCGCGGGCGACGGCAAGCCGGCGGCACTCATCAACATCACCCGCCAGCTCGGCGGCAACGCACTCGCCGTCGCCGACAGCATTGCCCGGATCATGGCAACCATCGCGCCGACGCTGCCGCCGGGCGTGCACATGAAGCCGGTCTACGATCAGGCGGAGCTCGTGCGCGAAGCCGTGCGGTCGGTCCGGGACGCCATGCTCATCGGCGCGGCGCTCGCGGTCCTGGTGCTGCTCCTCTTCCTGCGGCATGGCCGGATCACGGCGATCAGCGCGACCTCGATTCCCCTCACGCTCGCGATCACCGTGTTCGTAATGCGGCTGCTGGGCCAGACGTTCAACCTGATGACGCTCGGAGCGATGGCGATCGCCATCGGGCTGGTCATCGACGATGCGGTCGTGATCACGGAGAACATCGCGCGTCACCTGCGATTGACCGGTGACCGCACGCGCGCGATTCGGGACGCGGTGCAGGAGCTCATCTGGCCCGTGACCACGTCCACGCTGACCACCGTCGTGGTTTTCCTGCCGCTCGGGCTCCTGCAGGGAGTGGTGGGCCAATTCTTTGCGGCGCTCGCCACGACGTTGACGGTCGCCGTCCTGGTGTCCCTTCTGCTCGCCCTGACGATCATCCCGCTGCTGGCCGAACAGTTCGTCACCGCGCATGAGGTGGAACCGACGTCGGTCGGTCCGCTGGCCCGGGCGCAGGCGGGTCTCGACTCGCTGGGGCCGCGTTATGAGAGCGCGCTGACCGCGGTGCTGCGGCACACGCGACGCATCGTCGTGGCGGCGCTGGCGCTGGCCATCGTCGGATGGGGACTCTGGCGTATCGTCGAGACGGGCTTCCTCCCGGAGATGGACGAAGGCGCGTTCGTGCTGGATTACTGGACGCCCGGTGGAACGGCGTTGGCCGAGACGAACCGCCAGGTCGGTATCGTCGAGCGGATCCTGGCCGCCACCCCCGAGATCTCGGGGACGTCGCGACGGACGGGCGCCGAGCTGGGACTGTTCGCCACGGCGCAGAACACGGGGGACCTCGTGGCCCGGCTCAAGCCGTCCAATGAGCGGTCGCGCGACATCTTCGCGGTGATGGACGGCGTGCGGGACGAGGTGAATGCGGCGGTCCCCCGCCTCCGGATCGAGTTCGTGCAGATTCTTTCCGACGTGGTCAACGACCTCGCGGGCAACCCGAAACCGGTCGAGATCAAGCTGTTCGGCGAGCGCCTCGACTCGCTCGAAGCGTATGCGCGCCGGCTCGAGCCAGGACTCGACAGCATCGCAGGGCTCGAAGACTTGTACAACGGCGTCAGCGAGCCATCGCCCGAGCTGCTGATGCACGTCAATCAGTCCGAGGCGGGGCGCCTCGGACTCACGCCACAGGACGTCGGGGACGCGGTCAGCGCCGCGCTGCTCGGGACGAGCGCCGGAGAGGTCCGGAGTGAGGATCGGCCGGTGGCGGTCCGCGTCCGCGCGCCCGATTCCGTGCGCTTCGATCCGCTGCGGCTGCGTGCCCTGCCGATCGCCGGCGGCACGCCGCTGGGCAGTCTCGCGACATTCACGGCGGCGGAATCGCGCATGAGTCTCGAGCGCGAGAATCAGCAGCAGATTATCGCGCTCACCGCCGACGTGAGCGGGCGTTCGCTGGGCGGCGTCATGCGCGACGTGCACCGGCTGCTGGCGGCGCGGCCTCCACCGCCCGGCATTCGCCTGGCGATCGGCGGGCAGTACGAGAGCCAGCAGGATGCGTTCCGCGCGCTGCTGCTCGTCCTGGTCCTCGCCGCGGTGAGCGTGTGCGCAGTGATGGTCATCCAATTCGAGTCGTTCGTCGAGCCGCTCGTCGTCCTGCTCGTTGCGCCGGTTTCGTTCGTCGGTGCGCTCGCGCTCCTCCTGATTACGGGCACCGCCTTGAACGTCGCGTCGTTCATGGGGCTGATCCTGCTGGTCGGACTCATCGTCAAGAACGGCATCATCCTGCTCGACTTCACACGCCTGCGCATGCGCGCTGCGGGTGTACCGCTCGGCGTGGCCATTCGCGAGGCGGCGCGGGTGCGGCTCCGTCCCATCCTCATGACCACGCTGTGTACCCTGTTCGGTTTACTGCCCCTGGCGCTCGGTCTCGGCGCCGGGAGCGAGCTGCAGCGGCCGCTGGCGCTGGCGGTCATCGGCGGCTTAGTCCTGTCCACACCGATCACCTTGTTTGCAGTCCCGACGCTGCTGGTGGCGATCCGGGGAGGAGACTACCAGCTGCGGTGACGGCTCGGGCTATGGAATGGTCTCAACAAGCGACGACACCTTCTCAGGAGCCTGAAAATATGCGCCTGCTTACCTCACTCATGCTGGCGGTCGCGTTCTCCCTCACCGCCGGAAATCTCGCCGCTCAGGATCGCAACGTTCCTGACAGCCTCGTTGCCAAAGCGAAAATCAGCGAAGACGCGGCCAAGGCGATCGCGCTGAAGCGCGTCCCCGGCGACGTCGAGAGCGTTACGCTCGCGAAGATGAAAACCCGCCTGGTGTATACGTTCAAGGTTCAACGGAAAGGCCGGCCGGGTTTGACTGACGTCCAAGTGAATGCCGCGACTGGTCACGTTATCGCCGTGCGGCGTGAGAGCACTAAACGCTCAGCAACTCGGCGTTCGTCTTAGCGCGCTTAATCTGTTGCAGGAGACTCTGCATCGCCTGCTCCGGCGGGAGGTCCACGAGGGCCCGCCGGAGCTTTTGCTTCGCCTCGACCGTCTTTGCATCAGCGAGCAGCTCTTCGCGGCGTGTGCCGCTCGCCGCGATGTCCACCGCCGGATAGATGCGCCGGTCCGCCAGCGCACGCGTCAGCCGCAGCTCGGCGTTGCCGGTCCCCTTGAACTCCTCAAAGATGATGTCGTCCATCTTGCTTTCGGTTTCGACGAGGGCGGTGGCGATCACCGTGAGCGAGCCGCCCCCATCCTTCGGGGGCACGGCCCGCGCGGCGCCGAACAGCCCCTTGGGCTTCGCCAGCGCGTTCGCGTCGAGCCCGCCCGACATGGTGCGCCCGGTGCCCCGGCCCGTCGTGTTGTGCGAGCGGGCGAGGCGCGTGAGCGAGTCGAGGACGATCACGACGTCGCGACCCAGCTCGACTTGCCGGCGGGCGTGCTCGAACACCATGTCGGCGGCGGCCACGTGCCGCTCGTGCGGCAAGTCGAAGCTCGACGCGATCACTTCCCCCCGCCCCCAGTCGATCATCTCGCTAACCTCCTCCGGCCGCTCGTCCACGAGGAGGATCAGCAGAATTGCCTTGGGATGATTCTCGGCCACCGACTCCGCGATCGCCTGCAACATCATCGTCTTCCCAGCTTTCGGCGGCGAGACGATGAGCGCCCGCTGGCCGAAGCCGAAGGGGCAAATGAGATCCACGACGCGCTGCGTCTCCGCGGTGCGCGGACTCGATGCCTTGGGCGTCTCGAGCGTCAGCGGACGGTTTGGATGGACAGCGCCCAGATTCGCGAAATCGGGGCGCCCGTCGAGCTGGCCAGCCGGCTCACCGTTCACCGTCGTCACGCGACCATTGTCGAGGACGATCAGATCCCCGCGGCGCAGACCGGGCAGGCGAACGGCGGGATCGCCTTTCGCGGGCAGATAACTGTTGGCGGCGAGCCGAAGCGCGCCGCCTTTCTGCGAAGGATCAAACCAACCGGTCATGGGAGGCATTTAGGAAGGCTGACTAAAGCTACACGCTATATTTAGCGCCGCATGCGACAGGATCACATCCGCAACTTCTGCATCGTGGCGCACATCGACCACGGCAAATCGACGCTGGCCGACCGGCTGATCGAGCTCACCGGAACGCTGGACAAGCGGCTGATGCGCGACCAGGTCCTCGACACGATGGATCTGGAGCGCGAGCGCGGCATCACGATCAAGCTGAACGCGGTGCGGATGAGCTATCATGCGAAAAATGGCCAGCTGTACGAGCTCAACCTCATCGATACCCCTGGGCACGTCGACTTCACGTACGAGGTGTCACGGTCATTGGTTGCCTGTGAGGGCGCTATTCTGGTGGTGGATGCCTCGCAAGGGATTCAAGCCCAAACGCTCTCCAATCTGCTCCTCGCGATGGATGCCGGGCTGGAAATAATACCCGTCCTCAACAAGATCGATCTGCCGGGCGCCGAGCCGGACAAGCGGGCCCACGAAATCCACGACCTCATCGGCACCAAGCCCGAGGAGATCCTACGGATCTCGGCAAAAGAAGGAAGGGGCGTCCCCGAGCTGCTCGAAGCGGTGGTCGCCCGGGTCCCGCCGCCCGAGGGCAATCATGAAGCGCCCCTCCGTGCCCTGATCTTCGATTCCTACTATGACCGCTACCGCGGCGCGATCCCCTCGATTCGCGTCGTCGACGGAGTGCTCCGTCCCGGGATGAAGATCGCCTTCGGCGCGCACCGCGAGGACCTCTATGAGGTGGACGAAGTCGGTTACCTGCAGCTGGGCCACAAGCCGGCCGAGCAGCTGGAGGCGGGCGAGGTCGGCTACGTGGTGGCGAACGTGCGAGGCGTCCGCGAGACACGCCCCGGCGATACGGTGTTCGACGCCGAGCACCGCGACGTGGAGCTGCTGCCCGGCTACCGCGACATCCAATCGATGGTCTTTGCGGGCCTCTACCCCACCAACGCCGAGCAGTATGAAGAGCTCCGCGACGCCCTGGCCAAGTTGCAGTTGAACGATGCCTCGCTGCACTACGAGCCGGAGACCTCGGTGGCGCTGGGCTTTGGCTTCCGCTGTGGCTTCCTCGGTCTCCTGCACATGGAGATCGTGCGCGAGCGGCTGGAGCGGGAATTCGATCTCGACCTGATCAGCACGGTCCCGAACGTCGAGTACCACGTCTACCGGACCGATGGCAGCATGGAGCTGGTCGAGAACCCGAGCTTGTTGCCGCATGGCTCGGAAGTGGACCGCATCGAGGAGCCGTACGTCAAAGCGCGCATCTTCGCGCCGGCCGAGTACATTGGCGGCATCATGAACCTGGGGCAGGAGCGGCGCGGCGTATATGGCGGCATGCAATACCTCGATCCCACGCGAGTGGAGTTCGACTGGGAGTTTCCGCTCGCGGAGATCATTCTCGACTTCTACGACAAGCTGAAGACGATCTCGCGCGGCTACGCCTCGCTCGACTACGAGTTCCTGGCGTACCGGGCGGGCGAGCTCGTGAAGCTCGATATGCTGCTCAATGGCGAGGCGGTGGACGCGTTCAGCGTCATCATCCACAAGGACAAGGCGTACGAGTGGGGCCGCAAGATCGCCGAGAAGCTGAAAGAGCTGATCCCGCGCCAGCTGTTCGAAGTGGTGATCCAGGCAGCGATCGGAACCAAAGTCATCGCGCGCGAGTCGATCCGGCCGCTGCGCAAGAACGTCACCGCCAAGTGCTACGGCGGCGACGTGACACGCAAGCGGAAGCTGCTCGAAAAACAGAAAGAAGGAAAGAAACGGATGAAGCAGGTGGGGACGGTGGAAATACCGCAGGAGGCGTTTCTCGCAGTGCTCCAAGTCGAATAGGAGACTCTATGCGCAGCGTGTTCGCAACGGTAGCCAGTCTCAGTATTCTCGCGTCCGCCGCGGCTGCTCAGGCCTCGCGGGCAGCCCCACTGACGCTGGCGCAGGTGCGGTCCTACCCATTCCCCACCGAGCTGACCGCCGCCGCTACTGGTGCCCGCGTCGCATGGGCGTTCAACGAGCAGGGCCGGCGGAACATCTTCGTCGCCGACGGTCCGTCGTTCTCCGCGCGCCAGCTCACGCACTACGATCGCGATGACGGCCAAGAGTTGAGCAGCGTCGCGGTGTCCGCGAACGGACAATGGGTCGTGTATGTGCGCGGTGGTGATCACGGCTCGAATTGGGACGATGGGCTCCCCGTGAACGTCGGCTCGAACCCCACGGCGCCGAAGGTGCAGATCTTCAGCGTCGCTTTCGACGGCGGCGACCCGAAAGCGATCGGCGATGGTGATGAGCCGGTGGTGTCGCCCCGCGGCGACGTCGTCGCCTTCGTCAAAGCCGGTCAGATCTGGACCGCGCCGATAGACGGCTCCGCGGCGGCCAAGCAGCTGTTCACCGCGCGCGGCGAGGTCGGCGAGCAGCGCTGGTCGCCGGACGGCACCCGGCTCGCGTTCGTCGTGTACCGCGGCGATCACTCTCTGATCGGCGTGTATACGAACGACTCCACGGCGATCACCTGGCTTGCGCCGGCGTTCGCCCGTGACCGCTCGCCCCGTTGGTCTCCCGACGGGCGCCGCATCGCGTTCGTGCGGATGCCCGGCACCGGAGGTGCGCCGGACTCGCTCCTGCCGCCCCGGCCCAATCCGTGGGAGATCTGGACGGCCGACGTAATGACGGGAGCAGCTCAGCGACTGTGGAAATCGCCCGAGACGCTCACCGGCTCTGTACCAACGACCGATGGGGGCACGAACCTCGCCTGGGCTGCCTCCGATCGCGTCGTCTTCCTCTCTTATCAAGATGGCTGGCCGCACCTCTACTCGATTCCAGCATCGGGGGGCACTCCCCTGCTCCTCACGCCTGGCCGCTACATGGCCGAGCACATCTCGCTGAGTGCGGACGGACGCTGGCTCGTGTTTTCGGGCAACATGGGGGACTCACTCGATGTCGACCGCCGCCACGTCGTGCGCGTGCCGGTGGACCACGCCGCGCCGGAAGTCATGACGCCGGGCAGCGGACTGGAATGGAGTCCCACCATCACAGGCGATGGCGCCACGCTCGTGTGCATCAGCGCTACGCCACAGCGGCCGCCGCTGCCCGCGACGATGGCATTCGCTTCGCCTCGTGCCGCCGTGCGGACCATCGCCTCGGACCACATCCCCGCGGACTTCCCGTCGGGCCTCGTGACCCCGCGCCAGGTCGTATTCCGCTCGGCCGATGGGCTGACCATTCACGGGCAATTGTTCGAGGCGCCGGGTGGTGGAAGCCGGAAGCCCGCGATCGTCTACGTACACGGTGGCCCGCCGCGACAGATGCTGCTGGGATGGCACTACTCGGACTATTACTCCAACGCCTACGCGCTCAATCAATATCTGGCGAGCCGCGGATTCATCGTGCTGTCGGTGAATTACCGGCTCGGCATCGGCTACGGATATGATTTCCATCAGCCGCCTAACTCGGGCGCACGGGGCGCGGCCGAGTATCGCGATGTGCAGGCGGGCGCCGCCTATCTGCGGTCGCTGCCCCGGGTCGACGCGAGCCGCATCGGGATTTATGGCGGCTCCTACGGCGGTTACCTCACCGCCCTGGCGCTGGCGCGGAATTCCGATGTGTTCGCGGCGGGCGTGGACATTCACGGCGTGCATGACTGGTCCGCGTATTTCCGCGCATTCGACCGGCAACGCTACGAGCAGGCTCCCGACGTCGATACGGCGCTCGCCACCGCGTGGCACGCGTCGCCCGTGTCGTCCGTCGCCGGCTGGAAGTCGCCCGTTCTGCTGATCCATGGCGACGATGACCGCAACGTCCGATTCTCCCAGAGCACCGATCTCGTCCGCCGCCTGTCAGCCGCCGGCGTCCCGTTTGAGACGCTCGTCATTCCGGACGACACGCACCATTTCCTGCGCTATGCGAATATCGTGACGGTGGACAAGGCCGCGGCGGCGTTCCTGGAGCGGCAACTCCTGCCGGCGAGCACCGGCTCACCGCGGGCCACGGGCCGGCAGTAGGAGGCGACCCCAGCCAGGTCGAATAATCGGGTCGCGGGTGTTACGTTGTGTGCAAGATGAAACGCCGATGGGTTGTCGCTGTTCAGCTCGTCCTCGCGGGAGCGACAAGCTGCCGCCCGATGGTCAACTATCAGAGCGCCGCCGGTCCCCGCTTTACGGCCGCGCTGCCGGCGGCGTCCGTGCCGCCTACCGCGCTCGCGCCCATGCCTGCGCTGAAGGTCGTCACCCTCAACCTGAAGTATGCCCTCCGCGTCGAGCGCGCGATCTATGCGTTACAGGCGTACGCCCCGCTGCGCGGCGCCGACGTGATCATGCTGCAGGAGATGGACGCGCCCGGGACGCAGCGGATCGCGACGGCGATGGGAATGGCCTACGTCTATTACCCCGCCGGCGTGCATCCCCGGACGCACAGAGACTTCGGCAATGCCATTCTCTCGCGCTGGCCCATCACCGCGGATCAAAAACTCCTGCTGCCGCACCTCGGCCGGCTGCGGCACGGACAGCGCATTGCAACGGTCGCCAACATTCAGGTAGGCACGCAGACCGTGCGCCTCTACTGCCTGCATCTGGGGACGCCCTCCGACGTCGGGTGGGCAAAGCGCCGCGACCAGGCCCGCGTCGTCCTCGAGGACGCGGCGACGTACCCGCTTGTGATTATCGCGGGCGATCTGAACAGTCACGGTATCGGGAAGGAGTTTCGCGCGGCGGGATTCCTCTGGCCGACTGAGCACGAGCCTTTCACCACCGCGATCTTCAAGTGGGATCACATTTTTTTGAAAGGCTTCGGCTATCCGTCGCAAGCGGGCGTGGGAGTGGCGCGCGACACGCTCGACCTGAGCGACCATTTCCCCGTGTGGGCAATTGCCACACCCCTTTCCGTCGCAATGGGCACCAGATGAGGCTTTTGCGGTAACAGAACCGGGGAGATCTCGTCGCAGTATCCTGGTCTTCGCCGGCCTCGCCGCGCTCTGGCTAACGTTCCCCTTCCTCAGTCCTGCTCAAGATTCGATCGCCGTGGTGGACCGCGGGATGCCACCGCCCGGGGTGTGGTCCGTCCTCGAGTTTCCCTTCAAAGTGCTTCAGGCTCCGCTCGTCGTGGTGGGCGGATTGGTGGGTTGGTTCGCCGATCGCGCTGAACGCGGCCGCTGGGTTTCGACGGCGCAGCGCGTCCAAGGGTCCGTCGCCAAGCGCGGCGTGCGTCCCTCCCTCGGCGGTCAGGGGTCCAATTCGGGAATGGGGCCGACCGCCACAATGGGTTGGTGGCCGCGTGGCGCGAGCCAACGGTTCGCGCTGCTCCAAGGCGGCGTCACCCAGCGGGGCTACTGGCTGGCCCAGCTCCGAGCGGGCGCGGGCGCCGGCGAAGTGTCGGTTCGTGCCGAAGAGCGACCGCGGGACGTGTTTTTCGGAATTGGCAACGGAACACCCGAGGACGACTGGACGGACTACCGCCTGCATCGGATCAGTGCCGGCGCGCGGCTGACGGCGCAGGCCGTTGGTTCAGTCCGCGGGCACGCGGCATTCGAATGGTCGCGAACCTCTACGTCGGCCGGCAGCGACGCGTCGCATCCCAACATCGACTCGGCACTGTCCGCGGCCGCACGTCCAGGTTTCGGGATAACGTATCAGGCAGTCACGGTGTTGAGCGGGCTGGAGTACCGCGCGGGGGCGCCGCACGCGATCGAACGACGGGGCAGCTGGCTCGCGGCGGAGTACCGCTGGACGGCCAGCCGCACGAGCGGAGTGGCTGACTTCGGCGTCTGGCGCGCAGGTGCCGGCTTCGAGCTGCCGTTCGATCATCACCGTCGCAGCATCGTGCTGGCGCTGTCACTCGAATCACTGCGTCCCACATCGTCGGGCCTCGTGCCGTTCTACATGCTCCCCGCGCTGGGCGGCGCACGAACGCTGCCCTCATTTCGATCGGACCGCTTTCGCGACCGCGATGCCCTCCTCGGGGTTCTCGAGTATCGCTACCGCGTGTGGAGTGAACCCGACGACCGGGTGTGGGTGGACGCGGTGTTGTTCACGAATGCCGGCATTGTCGCGCCCCGGGTGTTCGACGCCCTGGCAACGGCGCGCGTGCACGAAAGCACCGGGCTCGCGATCGCCATCGTAGGGCGTGGCGCCGCGATCGGCCGCGTCGGTTTATCGAAGGGCTCCGACGGATGGGGAATCACGTTCGCGATGGGCCGCGGGTTCTGAGCATGCGACTGTGGGTGTGCGGGCTCTGCCTGCTGATGGCGTGCGGAGGAAGTCATCGCGTGATCATCGCGCGCCGGTCCGCCGCGACGGACCCACCGGCGCCTGCACCGCTCCCGCCGGTGCGCGCCGCCGATTCCGGCCGGGCAGGCGAGCTCGTGCGGCACAGCCTGGTCGGACCGCTGCAATCGCTTTTCAACTCCCCCGGGGTTGCCCGTCGCCTGGCGGGCCGACGCGCGGAAGCCTACAACGTGACGTCGGCCGATGAGGTCGTGGACGAGGGATGGTTCCTGTCCCGCACGGACGACCGCATCGCGTGGCACGCCTCCGAGGCGACACCCGATACCGGCACGCCGTGGTCCATCGTCAGCTGGCACCGCTCGAGCGCGCTCCCCGTGGTGACGATCAGGGATGGTGCCGGCCGGGAATATTGGCTCAGCTTCGATGCGCCGGAATTCCCGGAGCTCGCCACCACGGCTGAAATCGTCACGGCACGGCTGTACCGTGCCGCGGGGTATCACGTACCGACCGTGGCATTGCTGCGCGTCAACGTTGACCGGCAGCTCGCCGCATCGCCCGATTCGCTGCGGCGCGCCCTGGACGCCTTGCCGCGCGACGCGGCCGGCAGACTGCGGGCCGTCGCGCATCACGTAACGGGGCAAGTGCTGGGTGCGTTCAGCTTCTCGGGCCATCGCGCCGACGATCCTGCCGACACGATTCCGCATGAGCAGCGCCGAGAGCTCCGGGGGTTGTACGTGGTGGCCGCGTGGCTCAACCACACGGGGTTGTTTCGGGGCACAACGCTCGACGTCGGCATCGAAGGCGGCACCCCCGCGGTTCGCCACTATCTCCTCGGACTCGAAACCGCGCTCGACGCCGAGGCGGGCGGGCGCCCCAAGCGCACGCGCTCCGGGAGCGAGGCGACGTGGGACGCAGGGAAAATCGGCAGTCGCCTGCTGACGCTCGGGTTTTACGCCGTGCCGTGGGAGCGGGCCGGCGCTGCGGAGTTCAATCCCGCGAGCTGGACACCGCTTTTCCCCAATGCAGCGTTTGCACGTCGCACGACGCGCGACGGCTACTGGGGCGCCAAGCGCGTCGGCGGCATTTCGAACGAGCAGATTGCCGCCGCCGTGTGGGCCGCGCAGCCGACCGACTCGGGCCGGGCGCAGGCGCTCATCGGGATGCTGGAAGCACGCCGCCTCGCCACGATCCGCCACTGGTACAGCCGCGTGACGGCATTCGACGGACTGGCGATCGGTCGCGCCGGCCAGGACCAAACGCTCGAGTTCCGAGATCTGATGGTTGGGGAAGGTCTAGCGGCCGCGGGACCCCGGTCGTACCGCGTTCGCGCATCCTGGTCGGTCGTCACGACGGCAAGTGCCAGTCTCTCGAGCGTCGGTAGCGGATTCATCCATCTGCCACCGTGGCGAGCGTGTGCGGAGAACCTTCTCGCCGGGCTGCCGAACGAGCAACGCGTGGCGTGGATCGATATTCGCACCGTGGCTGACCTCGAGGTGAAACCGCGTGCGCTTCGTCTCTTCGTGCTTTGCGAGTCGGGGCGCGAGTATCGCCTTGTGGGGTGGAGATACTGACGTTACATCAGATTCAGCCTCGGGAAGGGGCGAGTGTGGCTCGATGCGCGGTCGGGGTTTGCGTCGCCGCAGTGCTGCTCAGCTCCGGGGCAGCCTTGGGGGCGGGCGCGCGCGCGCAGACCGTCCGAACTCCCGAAGTCGGCGGGTGGACCGCTTCGCTCGGTCAACCTCTGCTTTGGCACTGGCAGCTCGGTCTGGGCGGCGGTGCGTATCTCGGTGGGACCTCCAAAGATCTCATGATCCGGGCGTGGGGCGGCGGCTACCGCGCCTCGATGAACCCCGTCACGAAGCTGGTCGAATTTGGGCTCGAGGGATACGTCGGCGCCCGAGGGAGTAAAGCGGAGGCCGGCGCTCGCGCCTTGCTCCAGGTCCCCTACCTCAGCACGGGCGTCGGGCCCGATTACAACATCCGGAGCGGCCGCCTCGATTTGCTCCTCACTGTCCACACTCCGGTTCGGCGTGGCGGGTTTCTGACGCGGGGTACGATGCTACGTCTGGACTACTACCCCACGCTCGGCCACAGCTTCGTGCTGGGGGTATCCGCCCCGCTCCACGATCCGCTCGCTGGACGCAACCGGCCAATTCAGGACTATGTCGTCGTGACGGCACCCTTCCACACACCGGAAGCGCACGTGCCGGCGAATTCTCTGTTGCACGCGGAGCTCGACAGCCTGTCAGAGTCGGCCACGTGGCTGCGCCGGCTGGTGGTCCCGTTTCTCGACCAGGATGGACGCAGCGAGACCGTCGCACTCGCCCGCACCGCTCGCTATCTCGCTGACCTCCGCGCACACCTCGCGATTCGGGGCGCGGAGCAGGAAGTCCGATTCTTCCACGCGCAGATGGAGCACGCGTTTTCCGTGGCCGCGGGCAGTGCAGCGGCCGGACAGGAGCTGGCCCGCAACGGCCGCCAGATTCTGCTCGACGAAGTGCTCATTCCGTACGATGCCCTGCTGGGCCGCAAGAAACGCAATGACACCTTGAAGGCCCTCGGCGTCGCCGCGCGGGGAAAGTTCAGCCGCTGGGTGACGACATCAGGTCTCGTCCCAGCCGACCGGACTGAAGACGTGTTGTTCGTCTTCGAGCGCTTGACCGACATCCTCGAAACGCAGCGGAGCGAGGCGGCCAAGGACTGGGACGATCCCCGTCTCGTCTGGTTGCCGCTGCAGTATGGCCTCCTCCCCGAGGAACATGACGAGCAGACCGAGCTCGACGCACTGCTCGAACGCGTCACCGGCACCCAGTTTACCGATCACAACCGGCTCACGTACGTCGCCAACCTCCAGTTCCACTGGGAGTTGTTGCGGATGATCCGGGAGACTCGAGCGTACCATGTTCTCTGGATCCACGACTTTCCAGCACTGACGGACAAGGGCACGCTGGATGAAGCGTCGCTCGCCCAGGTAGTAGACGGCTACCTGACCACGCTCGCCGAGCGTGTCGAGGCGTATGACTCCACGGGCACACTCCCGCTGTTTTTCATCTTTCACGATCAGCACTACTACGAGGGACGCAAATCGCGCCTGCTGATGACGGTTCTGGAGGACCCACTGCGGGCGGACGGTCACCTGGGCTCCCCGAGCGACGCCGCGCGGCTCGGTCACGCGCTGGACCGACTCCGCAACGCGGTGCAGCGCTCACGGCTGCTCCAGGCGGAGGCACGCGAATACGGTGACGCGTGGCTTCACAACCGCATCAAAGTCCATGTGAACATCACGAATCGCGTGGACGCGTCGTTCTGGAGCGGCGGCCTCATCTCGAGCGTCTTCGGGTATCCCGACGACGTGATGCGTGATCATCGCAAGATCGCGTTCCGGGACATCACTGAAGATGATCCCTATGCCGGCGTTGGCATCCTGACGGGGATGGGCGTGGGCGAGCACTACCTCGGGCCGGGGTGGGATGACCGGTCTCTGGTGCTACAGGGCCCCGTGGTGCTGCAGATCAAACAGGCGGCTAGAGAGCTGTTGCTGAGCCAGGGCATCGCCGCCGAGGACATACCAGCGCCGTTGCGGGCCGCACCGCGGGCGGCACTCGCCGCCAGCATGCCGGTCTCTCCCGATGCTGTCCTGTTTCATACGCGCGCCATGGCCCTCGTGAATGAGACGGGCTATCTCGCGAAGTCATTGAACGCCGCGAAGGCTCTGCTCTACTCGCTGATGCCGCCGGGTTCGGTCATCACGGTGCCCGACGCGCTCTGGAATGCGACGTTCTATGGTTCGTTGCTGGTGGGAGCATCCCTGCGCGGCGTCCGAGTGCTCATTATCGCGCCGGCGAGCGCCAACGCACCGAGCGGCGGGTTTCCGCAGCTCATGCGGGCGCATGAGCTGTTCACGCGCCTGTTGCTCGTCCGGGGCGAGCTGGGAGGAGCGATCGAGCGTGCTGGGGGGGCGCTCCACACGGGATTGTACGCGCTCCCGGTCGACACCAGTGGCTTTGCAAGTCGCGAGGACCGCTGGGCCCGCCAGGTGAGTGAGAGTCCGTTCCTCAAGGAGCTCATGCCGTTCGCGCCCGGCCTCGTGCCGCTGGTCGCGGATGCCGGCCGAAGATCGAACGGCGTCACCACGCCCGGGGACTCGAGCGGCCAACCCAAGCTACATCAGAAGGTCCAGTTCCTCGCCACGGGCGCGTTCTGGAACATCGTCACCACTGCTCCGCAGTGGCCGCGATTCATGACGACCTATCTGCGTTATCGCGGGACGACGTATGCCCCAGGCTCGTCCGAGCAGGCCGGTGCACGAGCGCTCACCGACTCGCTCGAGCTGATCGCCGAGCAGATTGTGGCAGCCGGCCCCGCTACCCCGAAGGCGGGGAGCTACGCGGTGGTGGGGTCGCAGAATCAGGACTATCGCGGAATTTTCATGGACGGCGAGGTGGCCGTCGTATTTACGGGAGCGACATCACTCGTACCCCTGGTCGATCTCGTGTTCATGGTCGGCACCGTTACGTGGGTGGATGATCGAGCGACGCTGGACCGCCTACTCCCGCCCGTCGGCGAGCTGCGGCGCCGGATCGCCCGCGTGGCGAAGGACGGTGTGTGAAACGGTCCCTGCTCTTGGCGCTCGTGTGCGTCACGCCCACCGCTTTGTGGGCGCAGCTGGGTGAGTTGCAAGTCGGTGCGATCGCGAGCTACGGGATGCGGGACCCCTACCGGGCGGGAGGCGGCTTGGTCCTAGGTGTTGCACCGGGC
>Ga0209056_10000623_pt1 | contig 39066 bp, 43 predicted proteins | sample GraSoiAngelo_114_FD_185876 | JGI IMG/M metagenome (GOLD analysis project Ga0209056, IMG submission 185876) | Grasslands soil microbial communities from the Angelo Coastal Reserve, California, USA - 14_0903_13_40cm (SPAdes) (version 2) | ecosystem: Environmental > Terrestrial > Soil > Grasslands... | reverse complement strand
CCATGTCGTCTGCACATCTTGTGCGCTCAGAACCGTCACCGCTCCGAGCGCTGCAACCACGCAGTAGATTACACGCAGTATCGCTTTCATGTCTGAATAATGTAATTTACCAGAGCCGGTGAGTGCGCGCTTCGCGTATTGTCCGAAAGATTGACCGTTTCTTGTTCGCGAGCGCGTGTTTCAGGCAACCGCGACGATCTTCCGGTCGGTCCGGGGAACCGGTTTGATCGACCAGTACTCGCGCGCCGCTTCTGCATCAACGATCTCGTGATAGTGCTTCAACACGATTGCGGCGGAGTTGCCCATTTCGAGCGCGACTTGCCCGGCGTTCTTCACCGTCTCCAACCGATAGCTTCCGAAAGAATGCCGGAGCGCGTTGCGCTTCCACGGCACGCGAGACAGTGCGGACACTTTGGCCATGCGCTTTCGCGGATCCTGCGCGAAGATCGGGCCGCGCTTTCCGCGATACGGCAGGGAATTTCCGCCAATCGCTGTGCGGCTAAACTCCGCGATGATTTATGAAGTGTCCGATGATTTCGACGTGGAAGTATGGCGTCAGAAAGTCTGCGGCAATTCGACTCGCCGCACGTTCAGACCGGAAATCATCCGAGAGATTCCTTGGCCGCAGCCGGAACTGGAGAAGAAGCAGCTCGTTAAAGCCATCAAGGATGAGACGGAATGCGGTCACGCGCGCGCCTACACGCTGATTGACGAGGCAAAAGCGCGACAAATTATCCGCTTTAACAAAACCACGAGGACCTATGCCAAAGCTTAAAAATTTCTACTCTTTTTCCACGTGGAATTCCACTGGAAAAACCGGCGGAATTTCCATTTTCCACACGCCCCTATAAGGGCGTGGAAATGGAAAATTCTTCCGAGCGTTTTAGCGGCCTCCTTACGCGACCTTCCGAAACGATTCCGCTTCCTAGACGCCGAGTGATTCGGCACAATTCTCGTTAGGCGAGAGATGATGAAATCGAGTACTCGCAATCTCGTCATCGTTGGAGCCGTCCTGTTCGGTCGCCGCTCCTGACTCCAACACGCGAATCCGTATTTTGCTGCGATCGGAGCCTTGCTTCTTCGGCTGCTACTTCGACTTCGAGTCGGGCAATTTCCGCCTCGTCTACGGCGTGGCCTCTCGTCCGTATGTACCTCAGATAATCAAGATGCTGCCGCGTGACCTCTAGCTTGAACTGTTCTATGTCGTCCTTTGATGGCATGTTCAACGGCACTCGTAGCGTCGGCCGTTTCCTCTCGCAAGCCCAAAACGTTGCCAGAATCTAACGCGCCACACATGTCGATAAACCCTTTGCCTGAGTCACCGATTCGGGGTTCCATAAACGCAGTCAACTTTTCCTCCGCATGTACAGCGAAACGCTTTCCGTCACGATGCGCGTCAGCAATGAAGATTGTTCGCCCGTTGGAATCCACGGCTGAAACCCAGCCCAAACTCCAACCGGCTTTGCTGAGATTGTCAGCGATTATTTCCCAGTACTTCACGCGATTACATTTGTGCCTCTTTTTCCCTCAACATTGCAATGACGAACTGATATAAGGCAGCAACTGACATGGATTTTCTTCAGTTTGTTTCAGCGTTGATTGGTCATCTGGTGTGGCCTGTTACGGTGCTAATTCTTGCGTGTAAGTTTCGTCTCACGATAATCAAACTGCTGCTTCGGTTGAGGCGCGTAAAAGGCAAAGGCTGGCAGTTTGAATTCTCTAAGGAACTGGAACAGCTCACCGAAAAAGCAGAAGAAGCACAATTGCTCCCGCCTTCACCGCAGCAATTGCTGCCGACCACTGTTCGGCTGACCCAACAAGATGTGCAGAACGAGCTTTACGCGCTCGCTGCAGACGCACCACAGGCGGCAATCGCTCTTGCGTGGACAATCGTCGAAACCAATCTCGCTGACGCGGTTTCCAAGGTATCTGGTCAGCCTCCTTCCGATTCGGCAGTCGAAAACGCGCGCCGGTTAAGTGATGCGGGACGACTGAAGAAAGAATTCGTGGACATAATTGGGAAAATGCAACAGTTGAGGAATCGCGTGATGCACGGACTTTATCGCGAGATTGCGTCGGCCAACGCAAAGCAGTTCGTTGACCTAACCCTACGGGTGCTCGCTCAGCTTCAACGGTCGCAGTGATTCGCGCGACGTTCACAATTGCGCGCCCTGCGACGATTCTACGGGCCGAAAAACGAAAAGCCGATCAGCATTTAAGAGAGCGTCCCGAGATACTCAAGAATAATTTTCCGGGTCTTTTCGATTGATTTTCACTCGGCTTCGCCTTTAGGCGCGCCGGAAATTCACTGGAAGGTAGGGCGCGAGTGCTCAGCGCGCCGACAGCTTGTCGATCAACTCGGTTTGCGTGCGCGCCCATTCGAGTAACTCAAAACATTCTACGAACAGTCCGCTTCCGTCCGATAGCTCCACAACGTCCAACACTTCCCGGCCAGCCTGCCAGCGCATGTGTTCCACCCTGCAATCCTCATTGTGGCGAAAAACATAGCCGCAATCTGCGAACGTGGCTTCCAATTCACCTACGCCGTGGCTGCCATTGTTCGACGACTTGTTACTCATGTTAGTGCGCCCCCTTGATTTTCGCCACTTTAGACCATGTCTTTTTGTAGGTTAGCGCATACCGTAGGCAGTCGAAACAATGATCGCTGGCACAGTTTTGGTCGATGTCTTCACCGCCGTTCGGGTCATAGACCAAACTCGGCAATTCGTGAATCAAGTTCGTGCAATTCTTGAAAATCTTCAGGCCAATAGTCCCGTCCTCGCGCGTTGCCAGCGCTTGATGAATAGCAGCAATTCCAGCTAGGCGAGAGTTTTGGCCCTTCTCAGCCGGTTTCCAGCGCCCACCGCGTTTGTTTAACTCGTCTCCGACCGAACCCGTGCCGTTGTTACTGAATGCCGCCGAGTCGATCAGGCCAGTTAGCGATTCGTCGTTTTCAATCACTTCCCCGCCAATGTCGATGGGAAGCGAGAAGTCGATCCTGCGAATTTTGTGCGCGAGCATTGTCGGTGTTAATTGCGCCTGGTATAACTCCGCAATTACGTAGATCGTGTCAGTCATGTCGCGGTCGTGAGCCAGCCAAAGCACACAGCTAGGCGCGCGGAATCCCGGGTCGCAAGCGCGCCAGATGTCAAAGGTGAACGGAATCGGGAAAGGTTCGCACACATGCTTGGCGTGCGAAAACTCTTCAAAGATGCTTCCAGCTACGGCATCCCACCGGCCTTCGAGCAACGCCTTGCGCTGGCTCAACGGCAGACTTTGCAACATCTTTTCGTAATCGCTGCCCAGCAAATGCGGGTTATCGCTGAGCCGGGCAGGAATGAATCGCCTGTGAAACCCGGTCGCCTCATCAGTGCACGTGCTCGGCCCGCCGTCATCAGGAATTTTCCACCTTGACCGTACCCATGATGCACCGGGGCCAAGTGGGTTTGCGCTGGCGCGTACCTCAAGCCTTAGCCCGGAGTCTTTCGTGGTTCGCAAACGGGAAAGGAGATACACGTAGGCGTCTGCGTTAGGCCACTCGCATAATTCGTCCCACAAAATGCAATTGAAACTTCGGCCTGCGTATCGCCATTTGTCACTGTCGCTGTCCAAAAAAGCGAATTCGATCCGGCTTTGAGATGAAAAAATCCACGTGCTTGTCTGGACGTTGTAAACTCCACCGCATGCTCGATACAGTTCGTGCGAGCGTTCGATTGCCGAGCTTGTGCAGCGCTTCTGCAAGGCCACGATCAATACCTGTAGATGGATGAAAGAGGCGGTTCAGGCGGTGAAATGGTCGCCAAACATCGGCAGACCGCTCTTCGATTCGGCTTTGGTCGCCTCGTCGCTTGGGTCGTCCCAGTGTTCTGCAAGACGGCCGTTCTCGATCCTGACAATATCCGCGGCGACCCAAGCGACAGGCCGGCCGGTTCCTGAGAATCGTCCGTGCACGATGACGTAGTCGCCCTCCGCGACGATGAGCTGATGTTCGTAACGCAGGGTGGCGGGTGTGTTGCGGATCAAATTGAACAGTCCATCACGACCCGGTTCGATATGTGCGCTGTGCTGAATGTAGTTGGGGGACCAATACCGTTCAGCTGCTTCATAGTCCCGCTTGTTGAAAAGCGTGTCGAACGCTTCGAGAACGAGTGCCTTATTTTTTTCTTGTTTGGTTGCGTCCATTGAATTTTTCCTCGCAAGACGGAATCACCGTGGCACGCGCGCGGGAGTTATGGCTCTGGTTCGCCGCTATTCTCCTCCGCCCGGGATGCCTGACGCATTTGATCGTGCTCCGCTTCGCTGACGCCTTCTTCGAAAAGCTGCGCACTCTCGCTCCGTCCCTCGGCATCTTCATCTTCTCCGAGGGAGTCTGCTGCTTGCCGTCCGGTTGAGCCCGGCACGGGATCCCAACCCTCCGAATCCGGTATGGATTCACTGCTCTCTTCCTGCGGATCCATTTCCGCTCCTCCCGTCAGCTCACGTTTGGCCTGTTGATAGTCAGCCTCGGACGGTTCGGAAGAAGGACGACCGTTAATCGCGGCTAACTCGCGCGCACGGGCTTCAACCATCTCAGACGTCACCGTCCCAATCCCAGCAGCGTTCTCCATTATGATACCTTTGTTCAGCGGATTTTTTTTCATAATTTAACCAGCTCCCTATTCGTATTTACCTTGGGTTGCGCGACGAGCATTCAGGTGAGCCTCGTCGCGAACATCACTCACCATTCGATCGATCTAGTCCTAATCAAATTCAACACCAGTTTCGTCTAAAGGCACCTCAGTTGGACGTTTGCTTGGATGGATTTTTTTGTCGCTCGAATATCATTACAAGTTTCTACCGAGCGTGCGATGCAGCTTCTTCGATCAGAGCTGCAACTTCCTTCGGCCTGGAGATGTAAACCGAGTGACTCGCCCCCGGGACTTCGACCTTGTGACTCTTGGCTCGTTCGGCGTACCACCGTTCGAGGTCCGGGTTGATGGTTCTGTCCTTTGTCGCGACCAACATCCAGCTGGGTTTGCTTCTCCACGCAGCCGTGGTGATGACTGCTTTGAAATTGTCGGCCAAGTTCAGCACTTGCGATCGCGCCATGAAAGCAGCCTGCTCCGCCGACAGATCGGCTGCGAAGTACTCATGAAACTGCGCGGGATCGAGGTAAGTGAACCCGTCTGCCGTCTTCTTTATCGCAGTTGACTTGCTGAGATCGCTGGGGAATCGCTTTCCATAATCAGCTTCATTTTCGCCAGCGTCTGGCATGTGGGCCGCGACATAAACCAATGCCATGACCTTGGGATCGTTCGCGGCTTCGGTGATTACCGCGCCGCCATAACTGTGAGCGACAACAACACATGGTCCGTCTTGCTGAGCGATCACGCGCTTGGTGGCAGCTACGTCTTCTCTGAACGACGTCTCCGGCTCTTGCACGATGCTGACCCTGTAACCGTGCTTAACCAGAATGTCATAAACACCTTTCCACCCTGAACCATCCGCCCAAGCACCGTGAACGAGAACGATATTGCGAATAGGAGGTGATTCCTTCTGCGCTGCAAGCGTGCCGCAACCGGAGAGCAAAACGCCGAGTATCAACCAAACCTTTGACATTTCCGCCTTTACCTCGCTACTTCGAAAACAATTTCTAGCTCGACTGGAGTTCCGAGCGGCAGACTTGCGACGCCATAAACCAACCGAGACGGGTTCTTCTCTTTTCCGAAAACGTCTTGCAACAGCTCCGACGCGGCGTCCGCGATTCTCGGCTGATCGCGGACATCTCCCGAAGTCGCCACGTAAACACCGAGGCGGACGATCCGGGTCACTTTATCAAGCGATCCCAAATGCTGCCTGGCGACAGCGAGGACGTTGAGCGCCGCGAGGTGAGCTGCTTTGCGTCCCGCTTCTACATCGAGTTCTGCGCCGACGCGTCCAATGAATTTCGCGCTCCGTCCTTCTGTGGGAAGCATCCCGGTAAGAAAAAGCAGATCGCCCGTCTGCACCGCTTCCACATAAATGCCGAACGGCTGAGGTGGCGTCGGAAGCCTGATGCCAAGTTCTTTCAACCGTTGCTCGGCGCTGGCGGGGCGAGAACTTTCGGGTGTTGCCGTTTGAGTTGCCATTTGCCTTACCATTTGCCCACGTGCGCACCACCGTCGACGTACAGGATGTCACCAGTGACCGTCGCGGCGTCGGTCAGGTACATGACCGCGTCTGTGATGTCGTTGACCGTCGAAGGCCGACCCATCGGTGACAGGCTCTCCATCACGTCCTTCGGAGTGTCCCGGTGAAGCGGCGTGTAGACCGCGCCGGGCGCGACTGCATTCACGCGGATACCGTCTTTGGCGTACTCTATTGCAAGGTGTTGGGTGATGGTTTCAAGACCACCTTTGGTGATCATCGGCACCGCCGCTGTGACGCCCCGGATCGGGTTGCGCGCAAGGGCCGCGGTGATCGTGACGATGCTCCCGCCCGTCTTCTGCGCTAACATCTGCTTGATGGAGAGTTGGGTGACGTACAGGAAGCCCTCGACGTTCGTCGAGACGAGCGACTTGAAGTCCTCGACCGTGTAATCCGTGAACGGCTTGGTGAAGAAGATGCCGGCATTATTGACCAGTGCGTCGATCGATTTGAAGCGCGACAACGCCGTCTCAACGATCCTAGCGGCAGTCGCGGGCTCGGCGATGTTTCCGTCGACCAACGCGACTTCATCCGACGCCTCGAATGCGCCCGACTTAGTGATCTTTCGTGAATTTGCCACCACGTTGTAACCGCGCTCCAAAAACGCCTTCACCAGACCCGCTCCAATGCCTTGTGAGCCGCCGGTCACGATGGCTGTCTTTCGTTCACCACTCATGGGTTGCTTACCGAAAACGTCTTGTCACATCAGAAATCCGCGTCCAGCACGATCGATCGCCGCCGATGCCCCACTCACTGAACCAAGCACTCCGGCTAATACCGTGATGAGATTCGCGTCCATGCTGCTAATGAAGCGCTGGTTCAACCGCCAACGGCGGACTGGATTGCGCAGGCGCGACTGTTTTGGCGCGGCGCTCTTTGAACCACATGATTACGACGTAGAACACAGGGGTAAGAAAAAGACCGAAGCCGGTTACCCCGAGCATTCCGAAAAAGACCGCGGTGCCGAGGGCTTGTCGCATTTCCGCACCTGCGCCTGAACTAACGACGAGCGGAACAACACCGAAGATGAACGCAAATGAAGTCATCAAGATCGGACGCAATCGGAGTCGACAGGCTTCGACCGCAGCGGTGAAGCGGTCTTTTTGGTCGCGGTCTTGAATTTGTTTCGCGAATTCGACAATCAGAATCGCGTTCTTACAGGCTAGTCCAACCAGCACAATGAAGCCGATCTGGGTAAAGATATTGTTCTCCATCGAGCGCACCCAGACGCCGTAGATCGAGCTGAACAGACACATGGGGACGATCAAAATGATTGCAAGCGGCAAAGACCAGCTTTCGTAAAGCGCCGAGAGCAGCAGGAAAACGAACAAAACGCAAAGCGGGAAAATGTAAATCGCGCTGTTGCCCGCGAGTTTTTGCTGAAGCGCTATCTCCGTCCACTCAGTCGTGAAGCTGGTGGGCAGAATTTGCTTGGCGAGCCGTTCAACGGCCGCGAGGGCGTCGCCACTGCTCGCGCCCGGCGCCGGCTGACCGCTCAGGTCGGCCGCGGTAAACATGTTGTAGCGCGTGATCTTGTCGGCGCCGCTTACTTCTTGCACGGTCGCAACCGAGCCGAGCGGAACAATTCCGCCGGAATTATTTCGCGTTTTCAGCAAGCGAATATCGTCCGGACTCAAACGAAATTGTGAGTCAGCCTGAGCTGTAACGCGATAAGTGCGGCCAAAGAGCGTGAGATCGTTTACGTATGTCGATCCAAGATAAGTCTGCAGCGTGCCGAAGATATTGCTCAGCGGCACATCCATGCTTTTCGCTTTGACGCGATCGACGTCGAACCAAAGCTGCGGAACGTTCGCACGAAAGGTCGTCAGATTGTTCGCCAAGCCGGGCGTTTGATTTGCCTTCACCATCATGGCGAAAGCTTGCGTTTGTAGTTCGTCGAGACCGGCGTTGCCTCGATCTTGAATAAACAATTTGTAACCGCCGGCATTACCAATGCCGGACACTGGCGGCGGCGGAAATGCAATCACCAGCGCTTCGGGAATCTCCGCGCGCACGCGCGCATTTATTTTCGCCAGAATCGCCGGCAGACTCTGGTCGCGCGTTTTTCGCTCCGAAAATTCTTTGAATGGAAGAAACACCGCAGCCGTGTTCGGCTGATTGCCGCCGAAGAGATTGAATCCCGCGAATTCGACGGTGTTGAGAATGCCGGGCGTTTCGTGCGCGATTTTCGAAATCTTGTCGACAACCGCCTGGGTCCGATCGAGCGAAGCAGCATCAGGTAATTGCGCATACACGACGGCGTAACCGCGATCTTGCGTCGGCAGAAAGCCTCCCGGCACAACTTTGAAACCGACACCAGTCAGCGCAAGTAAACCTGCATAGACAAACAAAACGATGACGGCCAATCGGACAAGGCGCGCGACACTGTTGCCGTATGCGTTGGAGGCCCAGGAAAATGTTTTGTTGAATCCTTTGAAGAACCATCCAAGCAACCCGTCGATAATTCGTTGGAACGGATCCTTCTGCGCGCCACGCGGCTTGAGAAGCAATGCGGCAAGGGCCGGGGAAAGTGTAAGCGAGTTGAGTGCGGAGATCGCAGTCGAGACCGCAATAGTGAGCGCGAATTGGCGAAAGAATGTGCCAGTAATGCCGGTGATGAACGCGGTCGGGATAAATACCGAGCAAAGAACGAGTGCGATCGCAACCAAGGCTCCACCAACTTCGGTCATCGCCTTGCGCGCTGCGTCGCGCGGACTCAAACCATCTTCAATGTGATGCTCGATCGCCTCGACAACCACTATGGCGTCGTCAACCACGATACCGATCGCTAGAACGATGCCGAACAACGAGAGATTGTTAATTGAGAATCCGAAGCCTTTCATCGCCGCGAACGTGCCGATTAGCGAAACTGGGATCGCGATGAGAGGGATGATTGCGGCGCGCCAGGTTTGGAGAAAGATCAGGACGACAAGAACGACGAGCGCAATCGCTTCGAAAAGCGTCTTTTGAACTTCGTGAATCGATTCGCGGACGGAAACCGTCGGATCGTAAACAATCGTGTAGTCGAGACCGCTAGGGAAACGTTGCTTGAGCTCAGCCATTTTCTTTCTCACCGCATCGGAAGTAGCGAGCGCGTTCGAGCCCGGCAGCTGGAAAATGGCGATCGCCGTTGCCGGTTTTCCGCCGAGTCCACTGTTAACGGTGTAATCGCGGGCGGCGAGCTCAATCCGCGCGATGTCGCGCACCCGCGTGACCTGACCGTTAGCGCCGGTCTTAACAATGATGTCGCCGAACTGTTTTTCGTCAGTGAGCCGGCCTTGCGTGCTGACCGTGTATTGAAATGCAGTCGCCTCCTTCGGCACAGGCGGCGCGCCGATGATTCCGGCTGCGACTTGCACATTTTGCTCCTGGATGGCCGTCACTACATCCTGCGCTGTTAATCCGCGCGCAGACAGTTGGTGAGGATCCAGCCAAATCCGCATCGAATATTCGCGCGCGCCGAAGACATTGATGTCGCCCACGCCGTCGAGCCGCGCGAGCTCGTCGCGAATCTGAAGCAAAGCGTAATTGCTGGTAAAAAGCTGATCGAACGATCCATCCGGCGAAACGAGGTGCACGACCATCGTAATGTCGGGGGATTGTTTTTTCGTCGTCACGCCGATCCGCTGCACATCAGGCGGGAGCACGGGAATGGCGATGGCGACGCGGTTCTGCACCAATACCTGCGCCGTATCAAGATTGGTGCCGAGCTTGAACGTAATGCTCAACGTCATGTTGCCGTCACTCGTGCTTTGCGAGGACATGTAGAGCATGTTCTCGACGCCATTGACCTGCTGTTCGATCGGTGTTGCTACCGTTTCCGATACGACTTTCGCGTTCGCGCCCGGATAGCTGGCTGTGACCTGGATAGTTGGCGGCGCGATATCGGGATATTGCGCGATGGGCAGCGTTGAAAGCGCGATGACACCCACCAGCGTGATGACAATGCTGATGACGCCGGCGAAGATTGGCCGGTCGATGAAAAAGTGCGGAAAATTCATGTCGCCTGCCGTTGCGCCTGCGCCGTCATTTTTCGTTTTGCGATTCAGCGACGCTTTTCTTTGTCTCCGTTCCGCTGGCAGGCGTCTCTTCCGGAACAGGCGTGACTTTCATTCCGGCTTGCAACAATTGCAGACGGGTAGAGACCACTTTCTCGCCGTCATTCAGACCGCTTTTCACAATCCGTTTTCCTTCGAAAAGAGCACCAGTCTCGAGGTTACGGCGTTCGACCGTATTATCGGGCTTCACGACGAATACGTATTTCAGCCCTTGTTGCGAGCTGATCACTCTATCCGGGACTAGCGCAGCCCGATAAGGCGTTGCGCCCGAGACGCGCACGCGAACAAAGAAACCCGGCGTAATAAAGTTAGGGTTCCAGTTTTTTAGAACGATTCGCGCACGCACCGTCCCCGTCCCAGGATCAAGGCGGTTGTCAACGAAGTCGATTGTACCTTTGTGCGGAAAATCCGTTTCGTTGCCGAGCTCAACCCACGCTGGAATCTTTGCCGTGCGCGCGCTTACGCGTTTCCCTTCCTCGCTGAGCTTTACATATTTGAGCACCGCGTTCTCGTCGGCATCGACTTTGGCATAAATCGGATCGACCGAGACTACTGTCGTAAGCAAGCTATCTGGACCCGCCCCGGGCTGGACCAGATTCCCTACAGTAATGCGCTGGTCGCTCACTCGGCCGTCGATCGGAGATTTGATTTGCGTGAACTCTAGATTCAGCGCCGCGGCATTCTTGGCGGCTTCGGCCGAACTTTTGGCGGCGGCTGCCCCTTGATAGGTAGCAGCCTTCTGATCGAACTCGCTCGCGGAAATCGTGGCCTTGGCGCGCAGCTCTTTTGCGCGATTGAGTTCAATCTCGGCAAGCTTGAGCTGCGCATCCATCCGCTCGACTTCGGCGGCAGCACGGTCAAAATCCGCCTGGTACGGACGCGGATCGATTACATAAAGAAGGGTTCCCTTTTTAACGATGGCGCCCGCTTCAAAATGAATCTCGGTAATGTATCCAGACACACGCGGCCGAATCTCGACCGATTCAACTGGATCCAGCCGCCCTGTGAATTCGTCCCATTCGTCTACCTCCTTCTCGACGACAGTAACGACGTTAACCGGCAAAGCAGGTTGCTCCGTTACGGATGCTTTCTTGCAGCCACTTCCCGTCAAGAACACGAACAAAAAAGCAGCACACGCAAAAAAGAACTGCTTCATTTAATCAGATTCGCATTCATTTGAGTTGATCGCGAATCCCGGCTTCGGGGAGAGAAGAGGCAGCATTTGGAGTTAATCTTTCGCCCTCTTCAAAGGCTTGCGGTAGAAAATCCATTTCGATAGTTCTACTCATGATGTTTCGATTTCTGCATGTGTTCTTTATTGGGCTAGCATTCCTCCATCCACTACGAGGGACGTGCCGGTGGTAAATTTCGCGTCGTCGGAACAGAGATAGAGAACCGCCGCGGCGATTTCTTCGCTGGCGCCAATGCGCCCGACCGGATGAAGAGACGTGAGGTAATCGCGCATCTCGCCTTCTTTTCCGGCAAAGCGATCGACCATGTCGGTTGCAATACCGGCGGGGGCCACTGCGTTAATACGAATATTTTGTTTGGCGAACTCCAGCGCGAGAGCCTTGGTCAAGCCTTCGACCGCATGCTTGGACGCGGTGTAGATGCTGACCTGACCCATGCCAACGTGCCCGGCCACGCTAGAGGTATTGACGATTGCCCCACCGCCGTTTTTTAGCATGGCAGGGATTTCGTGACGCATCGAATTCAGAACGCCCCAAACGTTGATGTCGAAGATGCGACGGTATTCCGCCTCGGTGGCCTGATCCAACGGGCCTATCCACTCAACGCCAGCATTGTTAAAAGCGATGTCGAGGCGGCCATAAGTGGCGATGGTGAAGTCGACCATTGCTTTAACGTCGGCATCTTTCGCGACGTCCGCGCGAACGAACGCGGCGGCACCGCCGAGCTGTTGGATTTCTGCGACGACCTTCGCGCCTTCTTTTTCACGTCGGCCGGAGAGGACCACCTTGGCGCCAGCACGGGCAAATTCGGTGGCGGTCGTCTTACCGATGCCGGAGGTCCCTCCGGTCACGAGTGCGACTTTGTCTAAGAGTTTTTTTGTGTTCATACAATTTCCTTTCGCTGTTGTTGAGTTTCCTAAAGGCGTTCCTCCACCTCCATTGCTCCCAGTCTCTCCAGCCCAACCGTCCGATGTGGAATTCTCATCGAGTAATTGCGGATCTGCTAATTGTTTGGATCCGGTGACACTCCCAGTGACTGGAGCGTGCCCGGCGAAAGACTCCCGGTTACATCCAGCTGGTTGTCGATCTGATACTTTGCCACCGCATCGCGCGTCGTCGGACCGAAAATTCCATCGATAGGACCGTTGTAATAGCCCAGCTGAGCAAGCCGTTCCTGGATAGCTTCGACCGTGGTATCAGCCACCTGGGGACCACTAACGGGCGCGGTGTTATAGTCCGGCTGAACGCCGGTGTAGTAACCGTACTGATAGGCACTATCGGACGCATTGTTATAGTCCGGCTGAACGTCAGTGTAGTAATCGTACGGATAGTAGTCGCCGGCGTAATACGGCAGGTAATCCCACGGGAAGAATCCATCATCCAGTCCGAACCAGAAGCCGTTGTCAAAAACAAAGAACCGATTGTGGAAGAAGTGTGCATGTCGCCGGTCCCAGTCGCGGTGCCACCAATTTCCATTATGCCGTTCAGCGATGTGGTCCGTTCGCCCGTTCAATCCCCGGTGTACACCTGTTCCAGGTGAACGCGCCGCTGAAGCGTTTGCTGTACGATTAAACGCTGCCGGCCGTTGCCCAACGGGATTGCGTGTTGAGCTGAAACGATTTTGCGGCTGACTAGCCACTGTTCTTGCGCCAATGGACGGAGTTACGAATCGGCCAACTCGTCCATTATAATAGACAGGCCGCCGATATAGCGGACGCGCTCCAACTGAAGAGTAGCGCGGTATGCCGAAGCCAACTCCGCCTCCGCGCGCTCCCACTCCAACGGATGTGCGCGCACCACCGGACGCCGGGGCTGCAGCGTGGAAGCCACCGCCACGGAAACCGCTTCCAACTGGCGCAGCCCAGACGCCCCCGCCGACGACATGGCCACCACCGCTGAAACCACGACCACCGAAGCCTCCTCCCATTCCGCCGCCGTGATTATCACCACCTTGCGCTTGCCCGATCACGGTCGCGCTCGCAAGAAGCGCGACCCAATAAAATTTAGTTTTCATGATTTTAGTTTCCTTTGTCTCTTTGTGCGGTTGTCTTTGAAGTTCATTATTTCGTTGGCCTAACGAAGACCTCCCGCGACACGAAGCGTTTCGCCTGTGATCCACGCGGAATCAGATGAAGCAAAAAAGACTGCGGCAGGAGCGATGTCGTTGGGTTGACCGACGCGACCGAATGGTGTCTGCGCTTCAACGCCTTTGCGAAGATCGCCTTGGTCGAAGCCGGCTGCGCGCACGCCTTCGGTTTCGACAAGACCGGGATTAATGGAGTTCACGCGAATTTTGCGCGGACCGAGTTCCTTAGCCAGCGTTCTGGTGATGGCGTCGACCGCGCCTTTGGTGCCGGTGTAAACTGACGAACCCGGCGGGGTCAGTGACGTGACAGTCGAACTAACATTAATAATGTTGCCGCCATTGGAATCGAATTGCTTGACGGCCTCCTGAGTGGCCAGAAGCAGACCGAGAACATTCACATCGAACTGTTTGTGAAATTGCTCCGCGGTGATCTCTTCAATAGGCGACCAGTCGTAAACGCCCGCGTTGTTGACCAGGATGTCGATCTTCCCGAACGCTTTCTTTGCCGCTGAGAAGAGCCGTTCAACGTCCGCCTTTTTGGCGACATTGGCCTGCACCGCGACAGCCTGGCCACCGCGCTTGGTGATTTCATCCACGATGCGATCAGCATCTTCCTTTGCCGAAGCGTAATTGATGACCACGGTCGCGCCTTCATCGGCGAATTCTTTCGCGATGGCGGCCCCAATTCCCTTGGAGGCCCCGGTTACGACCGCAACTTTTCCGTTTAATTTTCCTTTGTTCATTTAGTAATGCCTTTCATTTTCGGATTCTTGTTATCCACATAGAGCGAAAGCCGGTTGGCCAGTCTCGATTCGATTGAAGCCATGCGGCGCAAAGACGTCCTCATGCTTCGTCTCGATCGGGTCCAGATTCAGGTTGATGAGGCGCGCCTCGACCAGATCGGGGAGAAGCAAATGTGGGAACAAAGAAAGCTCCCAGGCGTTCGCTTCTTCGTCGTCGAGCACCAGGTGAATGATTTCGCGCAGGTCTGGGTAAGCCTGTTCATAATCTTGCTGCAATCGTTGTTTCAGTTGCGCGAGGGCGACTGAGACTGTCTGGAGGAAAACTGGTTCGGGCTGTGTGTCAGTTTTCATAGGGTTCGGGTTCTTTCGGTTTCTGTGTATTGATATTTGACCGGTCGTCTATAAAATTAGCAAAAAAGAGAGTTACGAAGAGACAGTATGGGCATCTTTCACACCCAAAACATCCCTGGCCACGTGCTTGAATTCGCGGAGCAGTTCGACGTCATTTTGAATACGCGCCTGCGCCACTGTCCCTTGATAACAGGAGAACAGCGCTTTCGCCTTCGCGACCGGATCGGGCGCATCAATTAATCCCTGCGCCTGAGCGTCGCGGACCGCCGAAATGAAATAATTCATCTTGCGATCCATGATCCGGTCGATCGCTTCACGAACGATTTGGTCCTGAGTGCTGACCTCGCTACCGATGCTCAACAACGGGCAACCCAGGATCGAACCGCATTTCTTCTGAAGCTCCGCGAGGCGATTGTGAACAAAATCAAAGTACCGATCGAGCCGCTCCAATGGCGGAACCGTCGGTGAGAAAATCGAATCCATTTCCGCCTTCTTCTTGTTCCAGTCCGCTTCCAAGGCGGCGGCAGCAAGCTCCGATTTCGACTTAAAAAAATAATAAAAGCTCCCCTTCTTTGCACCGGCGCGCTCGCAAATCGCATCTACCGACGTCGTGCCGTAACTGTTGTGCCAGATCAAATCCATCGCGGCGTCCGTCAGGCGTTCCTTCATGTCACTCACTCTTGGCATATCGACCATTTAGCCTCACTAGACCGACCAGTCAACTATTTTGTTCAGATTTTTTTCCCCGCCCCAAACTCGGCTTTCATTTACATTCATCAGCATACTGCTCCGCGAACAGCGCCGGTTGTCCGCCCCTTGAACAACTCCACGCGCGCGCGATTTTGGCCGGTTTGTAAAGAACGAACGTGAACGGGGGCGATCTCCAGACCAACTGATTCAAAGTCAGTAGCGAATTTCTCTCGGACGCGGCTTCGGGGTCTGTGAGTGAGTTCAACAAGGCGCAACATGTCGCCGGGCGTGTGTACGATTTAGTCCGGCAAAAACATTCGGCGGCGTCTATCTGTCGTCGGCCCTCCCACGGCTCGAACGTTAGAGGCGTGAAACTAAGCGTGCTGTTTCCGTTACCAACGCAGAAATGGAATGACCAGACCGCTGCGCATCTTCTCAATCGCGGGGCCTTTGGCGGCACGCCAGGGGAGATCGAAGCCGCGCGCAAGAAGGGCCTCGGTGCAATGGTGCATGAGCTTGTCGATGCTAACACCGATGCTGTCAACGTGCCACCGCCAGCGTGGGCTCATCCGCAAAACATTCGTGCCCAACGAGTGGAAATCAACGCAGCGAAGGATCAGGGTCAAAATTCTCGGGAAAAAGCGCGCGAAGTTCACATGATGGAGACCGAAAACATTCTCGACCTTCGCTGTTGGTGGCTGGAGCGGATGATGACTGGGCAGGCGCCGCTCCTCGAGAAAATGACGCTCTTCTGGCACGGCCATTTTGCGACCAGCGTACAAAAAGTGAAAGACGCCTACTGGATGTGGCTGCAAAACGACACACTGCGCCGCAATGCCTTGGGAAATTTCGCCACGCTCGTCAGAAAAATGTCACGCGACCCGGCGATGATGATCTACCTCGATCTTCACCAGAGCCGCAAGGAGCATCCAAATGAAAATTGGGCGCGCGAACTGATGGAACTTTTCACGGTTGGCATCGGCAATTACACCGAAGAAGATGTTCGTGCTTCGGCGCGCGCCTTTACCGGTTACCGAATCGATTACACGACCCAGCAATTTCGCTTCGCACCGAAGCAGCAGCACCTCGGTCCGAAAACTTTTATGGGTCACACCTGGCCACTCAACGGTGATAACATCATAGACATTCTCATCCAGAGACCGGCCTGCGCAGAGTTCATTGGTCGAAAATTATGGCGTTTCTTTGTTGAGGATGAGCCATCACAGGAAATTGTCGATGACATCGCCGGGCGCGTCCGCGCACACAATTTCGAGATGCGCCCGCTGTTGCGTGAGATTTTTAGCTCGGCCGAATTTTACTCCGAACGTGTGATCCAAACGCAGATCAAGAGCCCCGTCCAATACGTTGTCCAAGCTTCCAAGCTCCTCGAAACGGCGCTGCCCCCACCTACCGTCACGCAGAACGCGATGCGGCAGATGGGTCAGGTCCTTTTCGCACCAATGAATGTGAAAGGCTGGGACGGCGGCAAAGCGTGGATCACAACATCGACATTGTTGTTTCGCTACAACTTCGCGAATTATTTGATTAACGGGGACACCATGCTGCGACACGGTGCCCCTGCGCGCATCGAAAATCCCGATCCGGGTTTTCGGCAATCAGTCGTGCAGCGACAACAACTGGCCAATCAAATTAAACGCGACCCGATCGACATCAGCAAATTTGTGCCCAACGAGCTCCGCGACAGGCCGCGTGACCTTGTCGATCTTTTGAGCAGGCGCTTTTTCCAAAGTCGTCCGTCCGAAAGAGAGGGGAACACGTTTGTGCAATTTCTCGAATCGCGAAACCCGGACACGAGTGATGAGACAATGCGCGAACTCGTGCATCTGATGATGAGCACCCCGCAATTTCAACTGGTCTGAACTGTAACTGACCTTTCCAAATGGAAACGAAACCGACATTACAAACTCGCCGCAAATTCCTGCGCACCTCCATGCTTGGCGCGGCCGCCACATGGACGCTCCCCGTTTTTCTCGAGAAAACTTTCGTCACGCTCGATGCGATGGCAGCCGACACTCTCACCCAAACCGTCACCGGAAAAGACGGAACGATTCTTATCGTGGTGCAAATGGCTGGTGGAAACGACGGATTGAACACAGTCGTGCCATATGCTGATGATGCTTATTACCGCGTGCGCCCGCGGCTCGGCCTTCTCGCGGACAAAATTCTTAAGATCGACAATTACTGCGGATTAAACGGAAAACTCACTGGCCTGAAATCGCTTTTCGATGAAGGTCATGTCGCAATCGTACATGGCGTCGGTTATCCAAATCCGGACCGTTCGCATTTTCGTTCCACCGAAATTTGGCAAACGGGTTCCGATTCGAATCGCAATGAAGCGAATGGCTGGTTAGGCCGTTACTTCGACAATTGCTGCTCCGGCGTAGATCCAACTGTCGGCGTCGCCATCGGCGATGAGATGCCGCAAGCATTCTCGGCGAAAAGCCCAACCGGCGTCACGTTTTCTCGGCCTGAACAATTTCTCTGGCGATTGTCGGAGCCTGAAAAAGGCTACAGAAGTGCTGAGGAAGATTTTTTTCGGCAACTTAATGGCTCTGACGAAGAAAGCGCGGCGGGCGTGACAGATGGCGCAGCTATCGGTGCGCTTTCGGCAAAAACGAAGAGCAACCTGAGCACGATGGATTTTTTGCAACGCACTGCGCTCGACGCGCAATTGAGCTCAGACAAAATTCTCGCTATCGCGCGCAAATACAAATCCAGCGTGTGCTATCCGCAGGGTCATCTTGGCAGCAGTTTGAACTTCATCGCGCGCATGATCGCCGGCGGATTGCCCACGCGCGTTTACTACGCAACCCAGGGCGGATTCGACACCCATGCTGGCCAAATGAATGCGCACGAACGTTTGATGGGCAATTTCAACGAGGCGGTTAACGCATTCGTCGCAGATCTGAAACAACAGGGAAATTTTGAACGCGTCTTGCTGATGACGTTCAGCGAATTCGGCCGGCGCGTCGCGGAAAATGCGAATGGCGGTACCGATCACGGGGCGGCCGCGCCGATGTTTGTTCTCGGCGGTGCGGTCAAACCCGGACTATTTGGCAAGTATCCGAGTCTTGTCGATCTTGACCACGGCGACCTGAAATTCAACACGGATTTTCGCAGCGTTTACGGAACCTTGTTGGATCGATGGTTGAAAGCGCCGAGTGAGAAAGTGCTTGGGCGAAAATTTCGGGCGCTGGCGATTGTTTAGAGCAACTCCTCCGCAATTTCCTGCGAAACCTCGCTCTCAACCCCTAAGACATCTTTAAACTCACGGTCATAACTTTTCGCCCAAAGATGCGTATCGGCACGAGCATCGATTAACTGCACGTTTACCCGAACTTTGTCGCCAGCCTTCTGCACCGCCCCCTCAAGGATGGTGGAAACGCCGAGCTCCTGCGCGACCGTCTTTAAGTTGTCCGGCTTGCTCTGATACTTCGCCGTCGAGGTGCGCGAAATAACCTTGAGATCACGCACGGTCGTTAATCTTGTCAGAATCTCATTCTGGATGCCCTCGGCAAAATACGCGTTTGCTTTTTCTTCGCTTAAATTTTCAAACGGCAGAATTGCGATGCTTTTTTGAGAGATCGACTCGCCAGTCTGCCTGTAAAATGCGAGTCGCCCCACAATCAGCATTGCAATAACCAGCAGCAGCACTCCGATGATGATGAAGTCGAGGATGCGCCCCGTGACGCGCTGAGCTGATCTCGCCTGTGCGGGATGGAGATCTTCTGTCCGAACGACCCCTTCGGGAGTGAATTCGTAAACCCAGGCGAGTAGCATTGCGATCGGAAATCCGATCGTGAGCGCAATAACAACAAAACGCTCTGCGGAATTCGGAATTTCAAAAAACGGGAAGACCTGCGTCGTAAGCTGCGTGAGAAACCATGCGACGACTCCGTAAGCGACCGCTGCGCGGTAAACATTGCGCCGCTTCAGCTCGGCGAAGAAGTTCGTTGGGTTCACTCTGAGATGATTTCCCGGCCCTTCACTCGATCGGATTGTGCCTCTTTTGCTCTCTACACAGCAATGAGAAAGTGATATGAACGGCCCGCAATGACGCGAACAACGCTCACTATTGCTGTCGCTCTTCTTTGCAACACAGCCACAGCCGCGCCGCTAGTCACATTTGAATCGCCTTGCAAATGTCTAGACAACCACGGCAAACATCGCTGGGCTGAAAAGAACGATCCAGCCTTGCCGCCCACGGACGCGAGCGCAACTCAAGCTGTAACACCCTCGGACATATTCAACTGGCAAGGTCCAACCGAGTATTTGGTGCCAAGCTCAGAACGGATTTGGTCCGAACAGAAATGGTATGCTCTTACCGGCCGCGTAGTTGACCTACGGGCAGAAGAGGACGGCGACCTTCACATTGCACTTCAAGATGCGACCGGAGATAAAGCGGGCATTGTTGTCTGTGAAATACCGGCGAAGCAGCAATGGTGTTCGATTCGGGAGACGGTTTTCAGTTGGACGACAACGAGATTCCCTTTTCACACTAGCTCTGACAGAAAACTAAAATTGATCGAAGCGCCGATCATCACTGTAACGGGAAAGGCGTACTGGGACGTTGGGCATGCGCCCAACGATCAGTCGAACCGGAGAAGCCATCTTCCCGGCTACGCTGCATGGGAAATTCACCCGGTGATGAAGCTGGACACTCTTTGAAAAGCCTGCGATTGCACGTTTACGGCGCAACCGCGCAGCGATACGAATCGAAAATTAGTGCAAACAACCAAAGACCTGAAATTTCATCACAGCGTCTATGTGGTCCTGCTCGACAACGCTGTTGCTAAGCACCCATCCATTTTACGCGCCAATCCGAGGCGTGATCCGTCGAAGCCGTGCGTTTATGTCGGAATGACCGGATTGCCAGTTGATCACCGATTCGAAAATCACAAGAACGGTTACAAATCAGCTTGGGTTGTTAAAAAATACGGGGTTCGATTAATGCCAGAGCTTTACCAACATCTGAATCCTATGCCGTTTGAGGCAGCGGCCCAGATGGAAATCGAATTGGCTGAAGATTTGAGAGCCGAAGGATACACGGTCACTGGAGGGAAATAATGATTTTTATCCCATGCACGGCGGCTCAGTCAGAATCGAAGAATGAACGCGCACGAAGCACGATCGCGCTAAAATGCGTTTTGATTGCCGGACGGCAATGATTCGCCAGTATGTTATCAAACGAAATGAATTCCTTCTTTAACGCCTTTCCTGATATTGCCGACATTCGCGTTTGTGTCGTCCACAAAAAGCCCAATCCACGAACGACCGCCATATCGAGAGTTTAGATTTGAAGTGCCTGAGTATTTCGAGTGCTCTAACCCGCGCTGCAAAAACGGCAGGCTGCGACTTTGGCCGCTCATTAGGATGGCGCATGAAAAGCGTGAGACATCAATTCAATTCCGACAGGTCTGTAACGGACGAGAGCGAGGCCGCAAGCCCAACACGCCATGCCTTTACTCCTTTAACGTCGAGGGAAAAATCACCTACAAGCCCTAACCATGTGATGCGGGCAACGCACGTTTACGAAGTTCGCCCGCGCAAAGACAAACGTGGCGTCGATCTAATCTCCGACGCGCTGCTATTCGGTCGGCTGTGGTATGGCGAGCCAAACGCAATCAGTAATGCAATCGACTACGCTAAGTATCGCAGCCGGTCACATCATGCTGTGATCCGCGTTTATGATGAGCTGGCAACGTGATCGAAACGCACAAGCACGCGGGCGAGTTCAGAGAGTGGTGAAAGTTTTTACTCGCGTCGCCGTTGTCATTCTACTAAAAGGAATTTTTTTATTCGATTCCGCTTTCATAAGTTTTCGTCGTTAACCGCCACAAACGCATGTATTCAGTCAGTCTCGGCTTCGAGTCAGCCATCGCCCGCATCCAATCCTTGCTGGATTCAAATTTCACTAGCGAAGCCCTCGTTACTTCAGTCTTCACCGCGGAAAAGACGCTTCGCCGCACATTGCGACAGTTGATGGTGTCCAGTGGCTTCATCTCCACCCACGCTGATGCACTGCTGAAGCAGCTCCGCGGTCTGCATGCTGTAGGAGATGCTTGGCGGTTCTGCGACCCGCAGCATAGCAAACTGCCTCAAATCATCGGCAACGCGGATTGGCAGGTTCTTACTACGTGCGCTGACATGCGCAACAGACTCATACATGGCACACGGGTTTATCCGAGCGGTTTGTGTGCCGACCAAACGCGAGTTCTCCTGAAAACACTTCGCCGGGTTAAGCGGGCACTGGACAAGCGTTATCATTACAGCGGATGGGCACCACATAGGAAGCGCATGAAGAGCACTTTGCATGCGGACCCGCACGTTCCACTCGGACGAAAAGCGTAAACCCAAGCGTTGCGGCCAACGTCTACGCACTGCGAATCGCCGATTCGAGTTCTACAAAAGCGGTCAGCTTTTCATCGCTACGTACTATGAAGCGTTGACCGTCGCCGCGATGTGCGTCAACAATCCAGATCGTTCGCCCCTCAAGGTCCAAGGCTGAGACGTAGCCCAAGCTCCATCCGGGTTTACTGAGGTTGTCAGCGATGATTTCCCAGTTGTTCATTTAGAACTTTGTTCGCGTCATTGCTTGTTATTTAAAACGAGCCCAAACGATAGCGAACAGCACGCTGGCAATGATAGCAGTCCCAGCCAAGAAGGCTTTATGGAAAGCGAACTCACGTAAGATCATCGACTCTGCCGGGCCGGGTGTGTGTTTCCCCTGTAATATCGATTCTCGCTCGTCGAGCTTTTTTGCGACTTTTTCCGCAAACCTATCGGCATCGGAAAGGCCGAAAGCGCCAATCACGCCGCCGCGTTCATCGGTGCGTTGCGTGACTGCCTTTCCAGTTGGCGTCGCAGAACCGTAATGAAACCGTTCCTGAACCTCTTTAGGAAGTTCAGTGAAATAGACCTTTGAAATTCCGGTTTTAGTTCTAAGCACGATCCCGTCTGCTTCTACATAGCTGATCGTGGCATCTTTGTATATCTTGCCGCTGACAGTTTTGAAGTCCTCAGCAAGTGCGAGTGACACAAATAGCGTCGCTAGGATTACGATGGTCGCTTTCTGGGGGTTCATGCTATGAATTGTGCCTCTTTTGGTCTCCACACGACAATAATAAAGTGATATGAACGGACGCAAATGAGGCGAACGTTTGCAATCGCTGCGGTCGCGTTTCTTTCTATTGCAGCGGTCAGCTGCAAGCCGCCTGTCGGCTTCGTTTCGCCATGCGAATGTCGCGACACTCGCGACAAAGGCCGGTGGGCCGCAAAAACCGATCCGTCGCTTCCACCGACAGATGCAAGCGCGATTCAAGCAGTGAAACCTTCTGACATCCTCGCATGGGCGGGGCCAACAGAGCGTTTGACGCGATACTCGAAACGTATCCCGGCTGAAGAAAGCTGGTACGCCCTGACTGGGCGGGTCGTCCATCTAAAAATCGAACCGGACGGTGACCTTCATGTTGAGCTTCAAGACGCGACCGGTGACAAGCCCGGAGTCGTTGTTGTCGAAGTACCCGAGGGACCGCTATGGTGTGAGATTCGCAAAACGGTTTTCAGTTGGACAGAAACGCAGTTCCCTTTTCAGATTCGAACTGACCAAACGCTAAAGATGATCGACGCTCCGATCATCACCGTGATCGGCAAAGCTTTCTTTGACATCAGCGATATTCCGAAAGATCGATCCAACCGGAGAATTGGCCTTCCCGGCTACACTGCATGGGAGATTCACCCGGTGATGCAACTGCAAACTCAATGATGGGGTTTTCTGCGTCTTTTGCGGTTGCCCTGGTTTACGCCGAGCTACCAAGGCCCGATACGATTCATAACGACGCGAAAATGAGCTGAACCAGCGCCGCTCGGCGAATCCGGATGAACACCGCAATTCGTGTTGCATGAAAATTGGACCTGAGTGGCTGACCAATGTTTTCTCACGACGATGAACCCCGAATTGCCCAGCCGTGGTCACATATTCACCGTGGAAAGTCAGTCTGGCTTGAAGGAACTTACTCGGTTGACCGTCAATCGCTCCCTGATCGAGCGGCTAACGCTATTTGCTGCGACCGCCAGAGCGTTTCCGAGCACCCCGCGACGACCGTCCACGAGTCCCCGATCCTTTGCGTGATTTTGTTGTCGATCGACGCGATATGTTCTTTTTCGCCTTGCCGCGGGAACGCGCGCGGGCTTTGCGTTGTTTGGCAACGGATTTTTTGCCCGCGCGTCTTCTCGCTGGTTTTTTCGAAATCGCTTTGGAACTTTTCATCACGCTGCGGAGGGTCCGCCCTGTACCTGGAGCAATCGGGCGTTGCTTCTCGGCGGCTTTTCCGGCAACAGCGCCCACCACTCCGCCGACAACCGCGCCAATCGGTCCTGCTATACTGCCAGCCGCGGCTCCGGCGACAGCACCAGCGGTCTGTTTTGGAATAGCCGGGATTTCGATGTTTTTGGATGACTGCGAGTTTTCTTCTTTTTTCGCGTTTGAATCCTCAGGCATAGATTGTGGACCCCTTAATACTCTTTTTTCGCGGCATAATATATTTCGAACGCCGAACTGGATCTAGCCGTGACGAATTCAGAATCCTTTTGCAACCTACCCTAACGCCGTAAAATTAAACCCAGCACGAAACCAACCCCGAGCGCTGTAAAGACCGCCTTCGCCGGGTTCTCGCGGACGTATTGCTTGCTGTCGTCCTGGAAACTGCGGACGCGCTGGAGCGCATCATCCCATACTTCTTTCCCGCGGGCGCGATATTCCAGGCGGCGCAAGGTCTTTCTGGAAGTTCATGGGGTTGGTGCTAACAGTCGTAGGGTTTCTTATCGCGTTGTGGTTGATTTGGGTGGTGTTTCGACGGGTTGCTAAGAAGCTTGCGGCGGCGTTGCACAGGAAATGAATATGCACGTTTATCAAGTCCGTCCGCGCAAAGATCATCGCGGCGTTGATCTGATTTCCGATGCGCTGCCATTCGGTCGGCTGTGGTACTCCGGGCCTGATGCGGTCGGCAATGCCATCGTCACGACAAGTCTATTATCCGTTTGCTTATCATTATAGCTCGACAAATTTGCGCGGCGCTCCTATAAAGGTGCATCCCGATCACATCAGCTGCGTCCACCGAAGCGAATAGCTTGTTGGAAGATGTGAACAAAAGAATGAGAACAAAACAACCTGCAGCTTTGTTCGAAAGAAAATCAATTAGCCACTCGATTAGCAAACGTGATTTCCTTGTCGTCCCGCGAGGATGTGCACGCTTTCTGCTCTCGGCTTTCTTTCTTTTGATCGCGTGTTCCGCATTCGCACAATCCAATAGCCAACCAGGCACAGCGAAATTCGATGGCCAGTTATGGTGGAACTACGTGAAGGTTCTTGCTAATGACAACATGGAAGGTCGCGATACGGGGAGCGAAGGCTTGAAACGGGCCGAAGCTTACATAATCGAAGAACTTAAGGCCGACGGGTTACAGCCTGCTGGCACCGATGGCTATTACCAACCGGTAAAGCTCATCGCCCGACGGACCTTGGAAAACGATTCTAGCCTTGCACTTTTTCATGATGGTAAGTCGGAGCCGTTGTCTTTCGAGACGGATGCTTACTTCAGTAATCGGTTCTCTCAAGCACCAAAGGTAGATGCGCAGCTAGTATTTGTTGGTTGGGGACTTGATATTCCGGAAAAGGGATACAGCGATCTGCAAGGCTCCGATCTTAAGGGCAAGGTCGCCGTATTGCTCTTTGGTGGTTCTCCTTGTGAAATTCCCGGGCCACTTTCCGCCCACTACAATGCTATCAGGCAGCGGTGGGCGGCTTTGAAGAAAGCAGGCGCAATCGGGATAATTGCAATCCCCAACCCCCACAGCATGGATATCCCATGGGAGCGGCTCAAAGTACTCAGAACTCAGGTTGGAATGGCGCCAGCAGACGAAACTCTCGACGACACTGCTGGAATAGAGTTAGGTGTCACGTTCAATCCAGCTAGCGCGGACAAGTTATTCGCCGGATCTGGCCATACCTTCCAAGAAATATCGGACTTCGCGAAAGCCCGCAAACCTCTTCCACGTTTTCCACTCAAAGTTGAAATTCGCGCCCGCGCCAAGATGGACGTGCAGCACTTGGAATCATCTAACATCGTGGCGAAGCTTGACGGCAACGATCCAAAACTAAAGCAAGATTGTATCGTCGTGAGCGCTCATATCGATCATCTCGGTATTGGCGAACCAATCAATGGCGATAGGATTTACAATGGTGCGATGGACAACGGCTCCGGGTCAGCCATGCTCCTGGATTTTGCACGCTCCTTCAAAGAGAATCGTCCAAGGTTTAAGCGTTCTGTCATCCTTTTGTGGGTAACCGGCGAAGAAAAGGGACTTCTCGGCTCACGCTATTTCGCTGAATACCCGACTGTGCCAGGTAGTTCGATTGTAGCGAACATCAATACTGACATGTTCCTTCCGATCATCCCGCTACAGGCAGTGACGGTCTACGGCATGGGTGAATCGGATCTTGGTGAATGGGCCGCTAAAGCGGCGAAACAGCACGGCACCGAAGCTCAGGACGATCCCAGGCCCCAACGGAATAGTTTCATCCGCAGCGACCAGTACAGCTTTATCCGCAAAGGTGTGCCAGCAGTGGCAATGGATGTTGGTTACAAGCTTGATACACCACAGCATAAAGTGATTGATCAGTGGTTGCACAACCGCTATCACGCGCCGTCAGACGACACGCAGCAACCCGTCAACTTGGAAACAGCCGGCAAATTCGAGGGGCTCGTTTGGGACCTACTCGCTCTTACTGCTAATAGCGAGAAGACCCCTGAGTGGAAGCAAGAGAGCTTCTTCAAGCGCTTCGCTCAGCATTAGTGCAGACGCTTTGAATCAAATCAGAAAGGCTCCAGCTTGCACGTTGAGAAACTGACGCTGGCGGTCGCCTGTGGTATGGCGAACCTCATGCCGTCGCGAACGCAATCGGCTACGTGATGCACTGCAGCCGCTCACATGACGCGATGATCCACGTTTATGATGCGGCTGGCAATGTCATCGAAACGCACCAGCACAATGGCGATTTCAAAGAGTGGTTAGGAATCGCGTAAGCCTTATTGATTGTTCAAGACCGTTTGCGGTGCGGATTTGCTTACTTCAAGCTGTGCGCTCACTTTCTGGATTTGCGCCGCCTGCTCTTTCACAGTTGCCACAAGAGCTTTGATTTCCCTTTGTTGCTCGGCGTCGTTCGCTTCCAATTGCTGAACTTTTCGGTGCTCTTTGAGAAACTCGTTGAGCAACATCGCGTTCACTGCTTCGTAGCGCACCGTAAAAGCCTTTCCGTCAGCGTCGCGGGCCACTAGAGCGGGATTTACGTTTTCCACGTCCTCAGCGACGAGGCCAAACTCCGCAGTGCGATCCGGATCAATCTCTTTTTTGTAGCGGAAAGTGACCGGTTTCAGCGCGAGAATCGCTTCGCTTGCCTCATCCATCGGCTTGATCTCGTCCTTAAAACGCTGCGAAGAAGGCCTCACCCCAAGCCGACCGTTGGCGTTTATGACAACCGGGTTACCTGTACCCGATGCGCCACTAATGCCGGCGATAAATGTTTTCGTCTGTACTCCGCTCACACCGATACGGATGTAGCCGGAGTCACCCGCGAGACCCGCGTTGCCGATATCGATATTATTACTGCCCGTGGTGAGGTTGAAGCCTGCATTATTCCCCAAGGCGATGTTGGACCCGCCGATTGTGTTATTAAAGAGCGCTGCAAAACCGTAGGCTGTGTTGCAACAGGCGGTTGTGTTGAAAAAGAGCGCTTCCGTTCCGGTGGCCGTGTTGGCGTAGCCGGTGGTGTTGGTGGACGCACCAATACCGATTGCCGTGTTGCCGTTATCGTCGCAGATCTGTGGACACTGCGCGTGGATGACCGGCGAAGGCGCCAACAGTACGCCCGCGAAAGCGATGAGAAGAAAACCGCGCCGCAAAGGCGACCGCGGGATCAATTTTACATGTGGAGTTTTCATATTCTTATTTTTTTCTTTGGTTGTGCGAGCGAACCCTGAACGTTCGCGGTTTCCCGTGCGGGAAGAGGGTCAGGTGGCTTGGCTGGAGTCGCCTAACGGACTTGGCGCAGCCTAATGCTGCCTGCCTGCGCCCGAAGGTGTCAACAGCATTTTTACAGATCGAACAACGCTAACTGCGGGCAACCTTCCGGTGAATTCAACGCAAGGCTGGCTGTCGAGCCGCTAGACTTGTTCAGTCAACACGTGGATACAAACCGCCCTCTCCAATTCCAAAAACGCAGTCAGCTTTTCATCGGCATGGACAATAAAGCGGTTTCCGTCGTCGCGGTGCGCGTCAGCAATCCAGATTGTTCGCCCCTCGCAATCCACGGGCCGAAACACAGCCCAAGCTCCAACCGGCCTTCTTGAAGATTGTCTCTGCTCAATCGTGAGCCTTGATTGGCCCTTCGATAATCTCGGGTTTCTGAGTGAGAAGTTTAGACAGATGCTCTTGTACGTAGTCCGCAGCTAAATGTATTGACTCATCAGCACCGGCTTTGTCCTGAAACACGCTGACGGATGCGCCCTCACCCTTGCCAGTATCAAGCCAATAATAGCGCACAAACCCTTTCGCTTTCTTAACGATTGGCACGAACTCCTCGCGTACCCGGCGGTCGATTTCTGCACCGTCCTTTGGATTAAAGTGATAGTGACGAATGACAGCGAACATGATGCATCTCCTTACCTTGAATTTCCGATTTCAATTCTCGTCAACGAAGGCGATATGTCGGGCCGCCCGTTCGTGTCAAGCCGAATCGCCCATTCAAGCTCCATGAACGCGGTTAGCTTTTCATCTGCACGTACGACGAAACGCCTTCGGTCGCGATGTGCGTTGGCAATCCAGATGGTTCGCCCGTGCGCGTCCAAAGCTGACACGCAGCCCCAACTCAAGCCCGGCTTTGCTGAGATCGTCAGCGATGATTTCCCAGTGCTTCATGCTACTCACGGATTGGTTTCCAGCGCCTTTCGCCACGCGTAGTACACCTTTTTTTCTTCTGGCGTCATGGTCCCCTCAAGGATTTTCGTAAGTAGAAATTTGCGAAGTTCTGCCGTACGAAACATGGCGATGGGACGTTCACCCCTGCCACGCTCGTAGGCTGTCATCGCGATAGCCGTCTGCTGATACGCATCGAAAGTATTGGCAAATAAATCACGACGCGGATCACCTTTAGGAAGTTTCGCCTGCAATTTTATAAATACAGATTCCACAGGTACGGCCGCTGTAATAAATTCTGCGCTCGTACAACCGCCTTTATACAGCGCATCCAGTTTGTCCGTCATTTTGAGTGCATTCAGGATTTCATCCTTCAGTTCAACTGTGATCGGCGGTAAACCTTCGATCTCTGATGTTGCCGTCGTGTTCGGATTCTGTGTTGATGACCGTGCTACATCGGTCGGCGGATTGTAATGAAAGCGTTCCTGAACCTCTTTGGGCAACTCAACGAAATAAACCTTCGATATTCCAGATTTGGTTTTCAACACAATGCCGTCAGGTTCGACGCGGTTAATTGTGGCGTCTTTGTATTCTTTACCGTTAACGGTCTTGAAGTCCTCAGCCAGCGCGGGTGACACAGACAGTGCCGCCAAGATTGCCAGTGCGTTGTGCCGTACTTCACGCGGCGGATTCTGCCGCTTCTGCGCTCCACACGGCAATGACAAACTGATACCTGATGTTGTCGGCGACTATTCCCGGTAGATTGTCTGTTTCCGGAAAGACCGTCAACATTCTGTCGTCCGACGGTTCACGCATCGTATATTCAGTGTTTGAATAGCTTGGCCTCAATTGCTACCGGCCTTTCTCTGTATTTCATTTTTCGAGAGCTACCTTGTGCGTCTTTAGGTCATAGATCACGCGCCGCTCAATATTTGGCGGCTCAAAGTTTGGTGCTTGATTAGCATACACGGTCAGAAACAACTTGTTGTTAGGAATATCCCAACCCTCAAATACGACCCCGAAGTGGGCATATCCCTTCTCGTCCCCTAGCTTAATATCAGGGAATAGATCGTGGAAAACTTTATCCAACAACGATCGCTCAACCATGCGAATGCCGTCATAAGAAATGAACAGCAAGGCGCATTCTTGGCAGCCAGAGCCGCATTTTTGCTCGATAACTGTGTAGTGCGCCTGCCCCTCACTGGAACCCTCGATATATGGCGATTCGTGGTACGCGGACAGATCGGCATATACCGTCGACCACAACAATGTTAAACCTGCAATTAGGTTTTTCATTTTTTACTCTATGCTGTCGAACCGTGTGCGTTTCACACCGCCCGCTAATATCACGTTGCGGTTGTCGTGTGAAGCAACTTCGAATCTGTACTGCCTCAACGGACATAAAGCGTTCTAAAAAAGCACTTTGGGACATCGGCCACGCACCGAAAGATGGATCGAACCGGCGAAAGCGACTGCCTGATTATGCTGTTTGGGAGATTCATCCGGCGATGAGACTCGAAGTCCTTCAGCGTTAAACGTCTTTCCATCGGAAAAGGTTTTCGCTAGCTTCTGAGCCGCGTCGATGCCGGATGATCTAAAGAATGCGCTGAGCGAGTTCGTTCGATTCGCACAAACACTTCGTGGTGATGAAAAGAGCGAGGCGCAAACGTTTCTCGACCATTTCTTCCGCGCGTTTGGTCACAAAGGCGCCATTGAAGCGGGCGCGACATTCGAGTTTCGAGTGGCGAAGAAACCTGGCTCACCGCAACTGGAACTGATCCAAGGCAACGGCGCTCCGACGAAAACCAAAGGCGGGAAGAAGTTCGCTGATCTGCTGTGGCCGGATCGTGTGCTCATAGAGATGAAAGGGCGCGGGGAAAAATTGGAACGCTATTACGATCAACTCTTCGATTATTGGAGTCACATCGTTCCAAAACGCCCGCCTTACGCCATCCTCTGCAACTTCGATGAGTTCTGGATTTATGATTTTAACACGCAGCTTTTCGATCCGGTTGATCGTGTCGCGTTGCCGAGAGTCGCGGAGAGCTGGCGTGCGTTTGCGTACATGCTTCCGCACAAGCATGAACCGAAGTTCGACAACGATCGTGTTGAAGTTACGCGCCGCGCTGCCGATCTGATGGTGCGCGTCTTTCGCGAAATCGTTTTTCGCGGTGAAGATCGACAACGTGCCCAACGTTTCATACTTCAGCTACTCGTCGCGATGGTGGCGGAGGACACCGGCCTGCTGCCGTCCGACATTGTCACTGACCTTCTCTTCGCTTGTTCCGAGAAGAACGAAAGCTCGTACGATCTCTTCGGCGGTTTGTTCCGACAGATGCAAAGTAACCAGCCCGCTCGCGCGGGACGGTTCAAAAACGTTCAGTACTTCAATGGCGGCCTGTTTGAAATCGTTGAGCCAATCGAATTAAAACGCGCCGAAGTTTACGCGCTTTACGAAACGGCATCGCACAACGACTGGAGCAAGGTTCGGCCTGAAATTTTTGGCACGCTATTTCAAGACAGCATGGACAAGAAAGAGCGTCATGCGTTCGGTGCTCATTTCACGAGCGAGTTCGACATTCGCAAAGTTGTCGGACCAACAATCGTTAGACCATGGCGCGAGCGAATCGAAGCTGCGGGAAAGAATGTCAGTGAATTGCGCAAAGCGCTCGCCGATCTTCGGGAATTCCGCGTTCTCGACCCAGCTTGCGGTTCGGGGAACTTTCTCTTCATCGCTTATCGCGAAATGAAGCGACTGGAACGGGACATCCTTTTACGCCTGCGCGAAGTGAGCAAACGCGAACCACTGGAAAGCGTCATCTCGCTGCACCAATTCTTTGGGATCGACATTATCCCGTTCGCCGTTGAACTCGCCAAAGTCACGCTCATGCTGGCGAAGGAACTCGAGGTAATCGAAGCGCAAAAACTCGCCGAGACCGATCAACTTCTCATCGAAGAAAAACCCCTTCCGCTCGATAATCTCGACGGAAACATCATCTGCGCCGACGCGCTCTTTACTCAATGGCCGCGAGCCGACGCTGTAATTGGAAATCCTCCTTTCGTCGCGAAGAACAAAATGGTTCCCGAGCTAGGGGAAGATTACGTAAAGAAGGTTCGCAAGACTTACCCGGGTGTTCCGGGCCGAGCTGACTTTTGTGTTTACTGGTTCCGCAAAGCTCATGATTACCTTACGCCAGGTCAGCGAGCGGGACTTGTCGGAACAAACACTGTCCGACAGAACTATTCGCGAATTGGCGGACTGGACTATATCGTCGAAAACGGCAGAACTATTACTGAAGCAGTATCAAACCGAGGTGTGGTCTGGCGAGGCTGTAGTCCACGTTTCCATCGTTAACTGGGTCAAAGGGACTGAGGTAGGTCCCAAGCAGCTTTTCATTCAAAAGGCGATAACCGCGACAGTCCGTGGGAACAGTATTCGCTGGAGTGGATTAACAGCGCATTGTCTCCGGGGCTCGACGTGACCGCCGCAATACCACTACGGGCCAATATCTCATCGGAAGCTTGTTTCCAAGGTCAGACGCACGGCCATGAAGGATTCTTGCTGGATTTTGTTGAGGCGAAGCAAGTCAGTAAGGATGAGCGAGCAGCGCGAGTGTTGCATCCTTACCTTACTGGCGATGACTTCCTGGAAGGCGGAGAGCCAACGCGATATGTGATCGACCTGAACGAAGCCAAAGACGTTCTGGCGGCACGCGGGTTCGGATCAGCGTTCCAACACGTCGAGGAGACCGTCATGCCTGCTATGCAAGCCGCAGCAGAAAAGGAGCAACGCGTTAGTAAGCGCACGACCGGCCCAAGGCAAAGCCACGCAAAGAAATGGTGGAAGCACTGGCGCGGGCGCGGCGAACTGCTAAGGGCTATCAGCCAAATTCCTCGATACATCGCCTGCGCACGTGTGACTAAACGGCCAATCTTCGTTTTTGTCGATTCAGCAATTCGCCCAAACGACGCACTCACAGCGTTCCCGTTAGCCGACGATTATTCTTTCGGCATTTTGCAGTCGGGGATTCACTTCGAGTGGTTCAAAGCGCGTTGTTCCGCGCTCAAGGGCGACTTTCGTTATACAAGCGATACAGTGTTCGACACCTTTCCGTGGCCGCAGAAGCCGGGGCGCGCACAGATTAAAGCAGTGGCGGAAGCGGGAGTGGCGTTGCGCACGTTGCGGCGGGAGACGATGCGGAAGTTGAACTACTCGCTGCGCGATCTTTACCGCACGCTCGAACAACCCGGCGACAATCCATTGCGCGATACGCACGCGTGGCTCGACGTCGCTGTTCGTGCCACGTACGGAATGCCGGCTAACACCGATCCATTAACGTTCCTGCTCCAACTCAATCTCACCTGCGCCAAAAAAGAAAAAGCACGCGAACAGATCACGCCACCTGGCTTGCCGCTGCGATCCGAAGACCGGCCAAGCTTTATTACAAGCGACTGCATTCAGCCGCATGTGTTGTCATAAGCATCGGTAAGACCAAAAGAGGAGTTCAACCATTTTGGTGAATTGGAAAGAGGCACAGCAGAAGGCTGCACTTACCGCGCGATGGGCCGTGACGATGGTGAAGGTGCGCATTCGACGAGTTGCATCGCGGACACGTTGGCAACTCGTCACGTTTTACGGAAAGGCTGGTGGAGAATCGGTGGGTGTAGTCGATCTGCTTGCAATCCGCAAAGACCATAGCCAACCGGTTGGTGGCGTTAGGCGCGGGGACGCCTTAATAATCCTTATTCAAGTCAAGGGTGGCAATGCGGCGAAGCCAACGTTAGAAGATGCGGCGAGGTTGCGCATAGTCGCAAAGAGACATTGCGCGCGCCACGTGCTTCTTGCGACGTGGAAGAAGGGAACGGCGGCGCGTTTCTTTCGGTTGCGCCGAGCGACTGCCGGAGAAGCTTGGATTGAAATCACCAACCTTGATTCGGTTTTTCGATGACGTGCTTGATCGGCACGACGGACTAGCAATCCGTAGCTGCGCGATGGAAATGTATAGCTGTTGTCGTATGGGACATTGACATCCGAATAGTGTTTGCGGCAAAACAACCGCAGCACAAAGATGAAAACCATTAGAGCAATCGTCATGCTCCGTATGACATGAATCGCGTTCGCGCTCGCAAGTACCGCGCTGGCGCAGCAGCAAGCACCAACGCCATCGTCTGCACTTAGTGAAGCGCAGATTCAAGCCGCGCTTGCTGAGCAGACGTTATTGCAACGCTGGAACGGCATGGTGGCTGAGTGGTACGTAGCACTGCAAGACCTAGCACTGCACAACGTACGCACGGCAACTGATGCGATGTTCAAGCTGCAAGATCAGATTCTCCGCGATGAGCGCACGATAAAAGACGACATGGATCGGTTGCGATTGGAAGCAAAGTTACGCGGGCAACCTGAGCAGCACGTCGCGTCCGAGGACGTGTATCAGTGGTACCGCCAAGAAGGCGCGAAAGTAGGGTTTGCCGCTGTCGACCAAGTAACCAAGATCAACAATGCGTACGGGACCAAGAAAGGCGGCCGCAAATGAGCCGAGCTGCCCAAACGGGAGTGATTGGCAGCCGTGGCACGCGCGTCCAGTTCCAAAAGATCGTCAATCTCCGGGTTCGCCATTTGCCACAATTCGCCCGTTCACGGAGCGGTGCTTCATCACCTCAGTTTCGTAATTGCACTGCTACCGCAAGGCGTCGCTGATCTGGGTCTCGGTGTCATTAGACAGGTGGGGACACCTCTAAACAGGGCTGGGCTGTTTATGTCCTAGTGTTATGGGAACGTCCCCTGGTTTCCGATTTACTATGGAGACCGACCCTAACGGGATTCGAACCCCATTTTTGAAATTTCGCGGCATTGCGCGATTTCAGCATAAATATGCGGTAGGCTGCGCGTTAAGGGAGAAAATGCAAATCAGCCAGTCTGCACGATTCGCGCAGAACTACGCAGTTCGAGTGTCCGATTTTGTCCGAAAACTCTGCTCTCGCGTAGGCCATCGCTCCTAATGACGTCTGGGTTGCCAGAAGTCGTGCCTATGGCATGATTATTTCATGTTTAAGCCTAAAATATGTTTTTTCGCGTTCATCGTCTTAACAGCGCTGATTTATGCCCCGCTGCCAACTCAAGCTCAAAACCCGTATCAGAGTAGAAATAAGCATTTCGGCGTGTCCGGTAGCAACGTCAGAGACTTCACCAGTGGATTCTGTTGTGGCGGTACGCTTGGATCACTAGTCACTGCGGGGGGTACACTATATATCCTTAGTAACAATCACATTTTAGCTCGTCAGGACAAAGCATCGCCCGGTCAAAATATTTCGCAGCCCGGTTTGATTGACAATGGCTGCCAGCGAGCCACGATTGTTGCAGACTTTACGACTGCTCCTCAGTTGGGGACGAATGTCGATGCCGCCATCGCGCAGCTCAGGGGCAGCCGGATGAATACCAGCGGTTATATTGAAGGGATCGGGACCATCAGCAGCGTTGTTAAGGCTCCGGCTGTGGGGTTAGCAGTCGTAAAGAGTGGACGCACGACCGGAACCACGACGGGAACGATCGGCGCGATCAATGCAAGCGTGAATGTCCAGTATCAGATCCGCTGTGGCCAAGGTAGGAATTACATCATCAGTTACACTAACCAAATAATCATCGACAGCACGACTTTCAGCGCGGGAGGTGATTCGGGCTCTCTCATTGTATCTAACGATGGCTGTTTCCAGCCGGTCGGCCTTCTCTTTGCCGGTAGCAGTTCGACCACGGTTGCGAATCCGATCAGCGAGGTCCTTACCAATTTAGGGGCAGCGCTTGGCGCAGATGTAAGCTTCGTTGGCGGGACTTGCACGAGTTCCCCCTCGCAACAAGTTGGAGGACAAGGGTTGCAACTTCCACAAAAAGCAGTCGATGACGCGCGAAAGGGGTTGGAACAAAATCGTCACGATTTAATGTCGCAGCCAGGAGTCCTGGGCGTTGGCATCGGCGTCTCGGACATCAACAATCAGGAAGCGGCTATCATCGTGTATGTCGATCAGACGAGCTCTTGGCGGCCGCAATTCGCCGATCAAATCGATGGTATCCGGGTAAGAGTAATCTTGACCGATCCGATCATCGCTTTTTAAACTATACCGACTTTTCGCGGCTTCTCCAGCGTGCTGTGCGAACCCTAACACTTGGCAAGAATCGTGATATCTGGATTGTCCCAGGTGACGGCCAACCCTTGGTTCATCAGATAATATTGAGCATAGATCAGTGGGTCGGCGCGGTTATAGATCTCTCGTGGTAGATGAATGCAGCAGCCAGTGCGTTCCACCCTGCGAAGCACTGGAACTCGCCCATGAAGAAGCGCGCTAAGTATCGCGCCAACAGTCGATATGTCGACTCCAGCACTATCCCTTACGTTGGTCTTCCCGGAAGATTTGGCGAAGAAACTAGGTTGGGAGATCTTTCTGTGGTTTACAGACAATCGAACGGGAAATTGGCGTTTGGGGTTGCCGCAGATATCGGTCCGGCCAACAGGATTGGCTTGAAAGAACACAAGACCGTGCAGCAACAAGGGGCGACGATTGCGCGCCTGCAAAAGCAAATTGACGCGCTGACTGCTGGCCTACAGAAAGTGAGCGCACAGCTGGAACTGAGCAAACCCGCACCGCAAACGGTTTTGAACGATCAGTAAAGCTGTCGACTCTTACCACTCTTTGAAATCGCCCTTGTGCTCGTGCGTTTCTATCACATTGCCAGTCTCATCGTAAACGCGAATCACAGCATCCTGTGACCGGCTATAAATGCATCGCGTAGCTGACTGCGTTGCAGACCGAGTTCGGCTCGCCGTAGCACAGTCGACCGAACGGCAGCACATCGGAAATTAGATCGACATTGCGTTTATCTTTGCGCGGGCGGATTTCGCAAATGTACATCATTTCGCTCTTTATGACCGGGTGAACGGATTGCATTTACAATTGTCTTGTCAGATCCGACCAGATGATTTTTGATTTGTTCTATTGCTAATCACTGAAAATTCACAAGAATCTGCGACGAAATGAAGTTTATCTTCACACGTAAGAAAGTTATGGCCTGGTTCATCGGTTCGCTTCTTGTCCTGAGCACAATCCCGTTCGTGACGAAAGCCGTGCGCACCGATGTCTCGCGCGACTTCCCTGTTTACAACAATCACGGCCAACCGGATCTGACGGTCGATCCGAAGCGGTTCGTCTCCCAGATGCAAATCATGGACCGCTTCTTTGACGCGTCGAGCTGCGAGTTAGTGGAAGGTTCAGTCGGCGGAACTGATTATCGCCGTTTGCTGCGCTTCGATACCGTCCTCATGAACAGCGGCGATGGAGACCTTGTCGTGGGCAGTCCCACTGATCCCAGAAATCCATATCATTCGGTGTTCGTCTTTTCACCGTGTCACAATCATTACCACATCGAGGGGTTTTCCAATTATCAATTGCTCAACATGGATCGCACGATCGCCGCGCAGGGACATAAACAAGCGTTCTGTCTCGAAGACCTGCTCAAATACACGAACGACAACAAGAGCAGTGGTTACAACTGTGCCTTCCAAGGCATCACGACTGGCTGGGCGGACTGGTATTTCAAACAGCTCAGCGGCCAATGGATTGACATCACCGGCGTGCCGGAAGGTGACTATATTGTGCACGTCGAGATTAACGCGGCACATACTTTCGATGAAGGCGAGAACAGATACTCAAATGTGATCGAAACCACGATTCATGTGTCTAATCCACGGAACAAAGTCACGATCGATAATTCGGCAGCTGCGACAGACTAGCAGTCTCACATTAGGGAAGTCATAGATCGGAGGCTCTCTGCTGGTCCAAGGCGAGTCTTTCGCAAAGGTCTTTCGACAAGCGCGCGTAGCGGCAAAAAAAGGATTCTTTCCAGAGCCTCGGTTCCGAAACCTACCTACGCTCGCCGGACTGTGACGCGACAAGGCACTGATCTTCTTTTCTCTTTAGCCGTAAACTATAGAAATTCGTGCTAGGTGATCCTCACTGCACTGTAACGGAAACGGGAGGGGAGGGAATGCCGTTAGCCACGACAACAAGCTGGCTCGCGCCTAGCTCTTGGTTTGCTGGCACATCGAAATGAGTCGATACGATGCCGTTGAATGCGACGGCCATGCTACTGTGGTCGTGGGTCCGGCTATAAAACACGTGTCCAGTTGCGTTATTGGTGATGCGGACGAGCGGATAGTTCGTTGCCGATTGCTGATCGTCCCCGTAAGCCGCCCCTTGCGACATGCCATTGAAAAGATGGCCGGAGATGACGTACGATTCGCCGGGACTAACCCTGACAGGTGCAGATTGGATTCTTGGCGCCCAAGCCGGATCGTAGGCCCCCGTGGGATTGTAAACGGAGACGAAGAAGAAGTCCGTGAAAAGGATCTGGCCGGTGGGAAGGATCAGCATGTTGCCGTAGAACGACGAATCGTTCGCCGCGTTGGGAGCCGGAGGGACTGTCGTCAGGCTGTTCCCGTCCCACTCCAAGAACGTCGATGGGGTTTGAAAGATGAACGGGCTTGCCATCATCAGGGCCTTGCCGTTGGGCTCGAGCGCGGCGGGACCATCGGAAATACCCAGATCGTCAGGGAAATCCGGACCCGGTTTCCAGCTTCCCTTGAAAATCGCGGTGTGGGCAGCGCCGCAGGCATTGGCTCCGGTTGCGAAGACGCTTCCATCGTTCATCAAGACCGCGGGCCCGACCTCGAATGAGGCGAAACGGCGTCCGCCGCAATCTGCGGCGGAGTCCCAAAGTTGCACACCTGTGCCTCTGCCGGGACTCGTCCACTTGCCCGACGCGGGATTGTAGAGCTCAAAGTTCATACCGGTAGGGTCGTACTGAGCGACATAGGCATCGACTGTCAGAACCTTCTTGTTGGGTAGCAACGTCCATCCTTCTTCATCATGGATGTCGAACTTGTTTGCGCCGGTCGGTGTCCAAGTGAGAGTTATTGGATCGAGCAGAGCGGTGTCTCGGGTGCAGCAATCGGCCAGCATGAAAGTTCCGTCGAAGAGAACGACACTTTGGGCGTCCCCGATCGTTCTGGGAAAAGGCCCAAAGCCCCCAAAAAACGGAGGAGGAGCTACGAGCGTCCAAGTGTCGGCCAAAGGATCATAAATCGCGCCCTGATCTGACCAGACGGCGTGAAAGCTTCCGTTGGAGAAAATGTATTCGCCGCCCTCGATGATGACCCGGCCGTCGGGAAGAACGGCTGACGCGTGATACAGCGGGCTGTAGCCGTCTGGCAGTGAAGCCAATTGAGTCCAGGTTCCGTTGACGTAACTGCCGAATTCGTCAGGAGTGAGTTTCCACCAATCTTGGCAACCATTATCTGCGAGCATAACAGTGCCGTCGGTCAGTAAGATCGGGTTACCAGGGCCGCAATCCGTATAGTCCAGAACCGGAGGTTGGTTCGTCAGTAACTGCCACGGCGAGTTGGGAGCGAGGGCGGTAGTTGCTTTAAGGACGATTGCGTCCTTTTTCGGCGGAGGAGGCTTTAACCTGCGCATCGACTGTGCGCTAGCAAGCTGCGCCACAGCAGCCAATATCAATACGACAACTATTGTTTTAAATCGGATGAATGGATTCATGTTCTTTATTTTCCTGTTTCCCCGCTGAGTTAATTTTGACAATGCGGCTCGGAAGAGGCGAAGAACACAGCAGGGGGAAATGTCCCCCACCTGATTCAGATCCGTTTAACACGCCGAGTCTGGCAGAATTTACGCAAACTTGTCAAGAAATTTATCCGCAGAGGCAGATTCCGGCTTCAAGTTCCAGA